>Ga0255759_10002219_pt1 | contig 17401 bp, 13 predicted proteins | sample 101ome_20_FD_179959 | JGI IMG/M metagenome (GOLD analysis project Ga0255759, IMG submission 179959) | Coastal salt marsh microbial communities from the Groves Creek Marsh, Skidaway Island, Georgia - 101404AT metaG (version 2) | ecosystem: Environmental > Aquatic > Marine > Intertidal zone >...
GGGCGTGGTTGAGCAAACGATGCGCGACACCCCAATGAAGCGCTATGGCACACCAGAAGAAGAAGCGGCGGCAATATGCTTTTTGGCAGCGGATGAATCATCGTACATTACAGGGGAAACAATAAATGTAGCCGGCGGCGGAATTGGTTAGGTTTGACTGGAAATTGCCTGAAGACAAGGGTATATTTCACCTGAATTAATTTTTTTTGATCTAAATCATGGTAAACCTTTTTAAAAAGGTTTTGACATGGTGCATGTTGAGGAGCTAGAAACATTATGAATAATATTGATTGCAAACCACTCGTAGGTACCGAAGAGGGTTGGATTGATCGCCGAATATTTTGGGAACAGGCGATTTATGAACAAGAACTAGAACAAATTTTTGCCAAAGCCTGGCAGTTTGTGGCGCATGATTCCATGCTCCCTAATGCAAATGATTTTTATACCACCTACATGGGTGAAGATGGCGTTATTGTGGCTCGCCAAAAAGATGGCAGCGTGAAAGTGTTTTTGAACTCATGCACACACCGAGGTAATAAAATTTGTTTTGCCGATGATGGTAATACACGTACGTTTAACTGTAATTATCATGGTTGGGCATTTGGTACCGACGGTGAGTTAAAAGGCTTATCAAATGAGCATGTATATAACGAAGGCGACATAGACAAAAGCAAATGGGGTCTTCAGCAAGCACGGGTTGATAATTATAAAGGACTGATCTTTGCGACATTTGACGATGAAGCGCCCTCTTTAGAAGAATATCTTGGTGATTTTCGTTGGTACCTGGATATTATGCTGGATCAAGACGAAGGTGGGACAGAGTTTATTGGCGGTGGCATCAAAAATTATATCAATGCGAACTGGAAATTTGGTGTTGAAAACTTTGTAGGGGATGCGTATCACGCTTTATGGACGCATGACTCTGGTTTCAAGGCGATGAATAATAACGAAGGCTTCCCTCCTGCAGACCCAAAAGGCAGCTATCATGCCAGTATGAATGGGCACGGTTGGGAGTTTGGCACAGACGGTTTGGCGGACATTGCCATTCTGGGGCAACCAAAAGTATTGGAATATTACGAAAAAATGCGTCCAAAAATGGCAGAGCGATTAGGTGAAATGCGCTCAAAGATTTTTGGTTCATTAGCCTCTGTATCACTCTTTCCAAATTGTTCATTTTTACCGGGCATTCAGACATTCCGTGTTTGGTTACCAAGAGGGCCACATAAGTTTGAAATGCGTATGTGGACTATCGTGAATAAGAATATGCCAGACGAAATTAAACAAGCCATTAACATTGGTTGCATGCAAACCTTTAATCCGGCGGGTGTGCTGGAAATGGATGATGGTGAAAACTGGGAAGGTAATACCGTTGTGAATAAAGGGGTGGTGACACGTAAAGGCAAGCTGCATTATGGCTGTGGAATCAACAGTCGAATTGAACATGAAGAGCTGCCTGGGATTATTCATGCGGGGCAATTCAATGATGCCAATCAACGTTTATTTTATCAGCGTTGGGCCGATATGATGAATGCAAAAAGCTGGGATGATATACCTGAACGATACACGCCGAGATACGCCGGCAAGCCAACAGTTTAAGGAGGGGCGATAAGATGACACAGAAAAATAAAGCAGCGTCTCTTGAGCTTATCAATGAAGTTCAACAGTTTTTATATCGCGAAGCACGGCATCATGATAACGAGGAATTCAGAGAATGGTTGGACATGCTGACAGAAGACATTCATTACTGGATGCCCTACCGTTATCAGCGTTACCGCAAGAATGAGAAAGAGCCCAGCATTTATGATACTGCATACTATAACGATGACATGGAGTGTCTGGTTAAGCGAATTATGCGGACAGAAACAGGAACGTGCTGGTCTGAAGATCCGGCAACACGCAGTGCTCATGTTATTACCAATATTGAGGTTGAGTTAACGGATAACCCGGATGAATTTACAGTATATTCATTAACGACAGTCCATAGGAATATTAATGAAGATGAAGAGCACACAATGATTGGCCATCGTACCGACCTGATCAGGCGTGTTAATGGCGAGTTAAAGTTAGCAAAGCGTAAGATCATTTTGGATCAAAATATCTTTAAAAATAAAAGTTTAAATGTATATTTATAAAACGCATTTCGTGACCAAGGAGGAAAAAGCCCTGTTTTAGCGGGGCTTTTTTATTAACCGATGACGAGCACAATAAAAGCACTGATCTACCTGAATGCCGCCAGCATATTATGGGGCGGAAATATGATATTGGGCCGATATTTGAAAGATTATCTGGGCCCTTGGTCTATCGTGACGACTCGTCTTGTCATTGGTGGCGGCATCTTCCTCATTTTGTTAATAAAAAGCGGAGAACTAAAGAAAGTTAGAGAAGTTTCCGACTGGAGAACAATTATCCTTTTAGCCATAACAGGGGTTATTGCTTTTCAGTCATTGATTTATTACGGTCTTCGTTTAACAACGTCGACAAATGGCGGGCTGATTAATTCATTAACGCCCCTGTTAACAGCGATTGCCGTGGGCGTGTATTTTAAAGAAAAGCTAACGTACCAGCATTGGTTGGCTGCCGTGGTCACCATATTAGGTTTGGCGTTTATTCTCAGCGAGGGGCAGTTGTCTAACTTGTTGTTGCTGGAATTTAATCTTGGAGACTTATTAATTTTAGCGGCGGTGCTGAGCTGGGTAGGCTACAGCCTTATCGCAAAAGTTGCTATGCAGCAGCTTTCGCCTTTATTAATTACTTCTCTTGGCGTGATGATTTCACTGATTGTTGTAGCGCCCTTGGGGTTAATAGAAACACTATATGTTCATCCGCCGGTTTTTACTCTTAACTCGGTACTGGCTGTGTTGTTTATTAGCATAGGCCCAACGGTCTTATCGCTTCTTTTTTGGAATAAAGGGGTGCATTTAATCGGTCCTGCAAGAGCCTCGCTGTTCTTAAATACAGTCCCTGTCTATATTATTGTTATTAATGCCTTGTTTTTAGATATTATGCCCGAGCAATACCAATTAATGGGTATGCTGCTAATTTTTGTGGGCAGTTTTTATGCCGGTTTTAAGTCGTCAAAGCCACGTTAAAATAGTATTAGGGGATTAAAACCGGGCTGCCGATAGTCGTTCGTTGTTCTAAATAATCATGCGCTTTGGCAACATCGGTTAAAGCAAAAGACGGCCCGACTTGAATGTTGATGTGCCCTCTTTCTAACATCTTTAAATAGCGAGCAGCACTTTCAAGGGTTTCCTGTCGGTTTCTGGTGTAGTGATATAAGGTTGGTCGTGTGAGGAAAAGAGAGCCCTTTTTAGATAGTTCTAATACATCGAATGGATCGGGTTTACCCGATGCGTTGCCAAAACTCACCATAAGACCGCGAACGCGTAAACAATCGAGGGATTGCATGAAGGTATCTTTGCCGACACCGTCATAAACCACATCAACTTTTTGACCATGGGTTATGTCATCAACGGCCTTAACAAAATTTTGTTCACGGTAGTTAATAACATAATCACACCCAATATTTTTAGCTATTTGAGCTTTTTCATTCGAGCCAACAGTACCAATCACGTTGGCGCCAATAGATCGCGCCCACTGACAGGCGATTTGGCCAACCCCGCCTGCCGCGGCATGAATCAATATCGTGTCATCAGGCGTTAATGTGTGGAGTCGACAAAAAAGGTACTCAACCGTCATGCCACGTAATAAGCTGGTGGCAATGGCTGCATCGTCAATGCCATCGGGAACGGGGACGATTTCATTGATATCAATGAGCCGATATTGGGTATATGCGCCCTTAGCGGCAGAATACGCAACACGCTGACCAACTGAAAATTCGGTAACGCCCTCGCCTACTTGTTCAATGATGCCAACTGCTTCATCGCCCAAGATAGACGGTAAATCAACAGGGTAAAGACCCGATCGGAAGTACGTATCTATATAATTGACACCTATTGCTGTTTGCCTAAGTAATACTTGATGCGCGTCGGGTTTTCCAACAACAGAGTTTTCAAGTTTAAAAACACTTGAACCGCCGGTTTGATAAATCTTAGCGGATAGGCTTTTTTGCATAATAATTCCTGGGTTGATGAGGGTCGCGCTTGAAACTAGCAAAAATGCAGGCCTAAGTAAAATCGAACTTAAAATTTCTCAAAAAACTGATGAGAGTATAAGGCTGAACTGATATATTCTTTTTTTTATAGATACAATCGTTTATGAATCCATGTAAAAATTAAGCACGGCGGCGACAGACAATCTAATAGATGATGATTAACGTTGACAAAAGAGCCGAAATAATTATAAATTTGAGCGCTTGTTAGTTCAAAAAGTCATAGAAATATCAATATTGATTCAGTTGATGAGGGGAGAAAGTGAAATTGATAAACATTAAGAAAACAAAAGCCATCGGTCTTTTGTGTGCCCAAGCGTTGGCATTTTTAGTAACGGGGATAGCAACAGCAGAAAACGGAGCGTCCGGTGATCAGAATCAATTTCATCGATTTTGGCCTGATAATCTATATGCTGTTGAGTTTGTGAGTGATGAAGTGGGCTTTATAGCAGGCTATTCAGGTTCTGTTTTTAAAACAGAAGACGGTGGTGAGACTTGGGGTGCGATTTATATTGGAGCCAATGAGCTAATACGCCATTTATCATTCGTTGACGACACCAACGGTTGGGCAGTAGGCCACCGAGGTTCAATTTTCCATACCGCAGATGGGGGTCTAACTTGGGAAACCCAATTACAAGACAAAGGTAACTATCTAAGAGATATCGCGTTTGCAGATAAAAATAATGGCTGGGCAGTGGGCCATGGATCAACTATTTGGCATACAGCGGACGGCGGTAAAAATTGGACAAAACAAACCTTAACCGGGTTCGAAGGCCGTGACTTACCGCGACTTCACGGAGTGGTTGCTAAAGACGCTAACAACGCTATTTTAGTCGGTGAATTTGGCACGATAGCGTATACAGAAAATGGTGGTGAACTCTGGTTAGTGGTATATAACGCCAATTCTGGAACATTGTTGTCTATCGCAAACCAAGGAGCAGGCGCTATAGCAGTCGGGTTGGATGGTGGCGTTTATGCGATTACCGTTGAAACGGAGGCACAAAAAGCATTCATCAAAGAAATTAGAGCGAACAAATTAGCGAAAGAAGAAGAGCAGGCAAGAAAAAAAGCAAAACGCCGGGGTAAAGAATATGTGCCCAAAGAGGTAGTAGAATTACCGGAAACGGAGATTGGCTATTTTGTGACTCAAATCGATAGCGGGATTTCTAATCACTTGTACGATGTTTCAAGCACCACTTCGGGTCAAGCTATTGCAGTGGGGGCGTCAATGGTTCTTAAAATATCCAAAAGTGAGGCTGTGTCAACAATAGCTCAAGAAGTTCAAGAAGTTCAAGATCCTACATTTAGCATTACGAATTTAACTCCTGCAGAGACTTTTCCTTTGCCTTTCGTCTGGATCGGTGGTGTTGATGTGACTGAATCAGGCGATATTTGGGCGGCTGGTTTACGGGGTATGATCGTGAAAGGTGGTTTAGAAAGCATGACATTCGGAGAAAAATTAAATATAGCGGCATCAGAAAACGTTAAGTTGATATCAAGTCGTTGGGGAGATAAATAATGATTAAGAAACTATCGAGCTTTATTTCAAGAAAGCCAGTATTAGTGGCATCGATAATGGCGATATTGACGATTATCCCTGGCTATTATGCGTATAAAGGGCTGTCACTTAATGTAGTTTTGGAAGAAATGTTACCGGCTAATTCAACCAATGTAGAGTTGTTTTTGCGTTTTGGTGAGCAATTTGGAGGCGCGAATACGACCCTGATAGAGGTAAAAAATAAAAAAGGGGATATTTACGACCTGGATTATTTAACCAAATACAAGCAAATTGCTGAAGATGTTTACTTCAACAAAGAAACTTATCGCCACTTGAGCCAGTCTTTGGTGTTAAGAAAAACTAAAGCAATTTCAGGGGGCGGTGGCCGTGTTGGTGTTGATGCGCTGTTATGGCCAGATTTGCCGAAAACCGAAAAAGAAATGACGCGCATGCGTCAGTTTGTAAACAAGCAATATCGCGGGCTTCAAGTCTCTAATGATGAAACATCGGCTATTGTGATTGCGGACTTTAAAGATGAGGCGGATAAGCTTGAAGTGCTTAACTTTTTCCTAGACCTTCGTGAAAAATATGAAGGTGAAGATTTAGAAATTAATTTTGTAGGGCGTCCGATTCTACTGGGTTATATTTATCAATCGTTAGATTCTGTCTTTAATATTCTCGCAGCATCAGTACTTATTATTGCGGTCATTTTGTTTTTGTACTTTAGAACATGGGTTGGTGTCTTTATCCCCATGTTTACAGCAACAGTTGCCACTATTTGGGGTTTAGGGGCGATGGGGGCGGTTGAATACAACCTAGACCCGCTATTAATTTTATTACCGGCCTTTATTTTCGCGATTGTGTTGTCTCATGGTGTGCAATTTACAACACGTATTTTGGATAATATTGATGCCTGTGAAGAGCGACCTAAAGATTGTCGTAATGTAACAAGAGATGGTCTTGCCCTATTACTTGTACCCAGTACCGCCGCCATCATCACAGATGCTGCAGGTTTTGGTGTGTTGGCGCTTGTTGCTATTCCGAGTATTGAGTCGTTAGCCGTTATTTGTAGTCTTTGGTTACTGTCAGTTGTGCCTGCACTTATCTTCGCAGCGTCGGTGATGTGTTTAATTAAACCGCCAAAGTCACACAAAACAGGCTCCGCTATTCTGAATAAAATTTGGAGTACAGTCATCAATATGGAAGATCATTCCTGGACGATGGTTGGAGTAACCGCGCTCTTGCTTGTATTCGGCGGCTGGTATTCTCAAAACCTGACCGTAGGTGATACTAAAGGGAGTGCTATTTTATGGCCAGATGCACGCTTTAACCAAGATGTAGAATCAATCAACACAAGGTTCTCATTTTTAGGCACCGATATCATGCAGGTTTATGTTGAAGGTGAAAAGGACACCATGCTGGATCCATCTGTATATCATCAGACTGAGGCGTTAGATCGTTACGTGTATGAGCATATGTCTGAAGTTCGTCCGGCAATTAGTCTGGTGCCTATTATAAAACTCATCAATTCAGTGCTGTTTGAGGGGGATCCATCTTATGCCCTTATTCCAGATACAAAAGAAGAGGTTGGTTTTGATATTTATATGTTCCGTTCTAGGGGTGAGCCAGGCGATTTCGCAGCTTTCACAAACCCAGAATGGGAGATTGGTAATATTTCCTTCTTCTTGGAAGATCATAGTCGACCCACCATCAAGAGATTGAGAGAAAACCTTGATGCCTTTTTCGAAAATGAAAAAGAGGTGGTTAGTGAGGCTGATTTCCTTTATATGGGTGGGCAAATAGGCATCGTAGAGGCGCTTAATCAGGAAATTGTTAGATCCAATATCAAAACAATGGTCGCAATTGCCATAGTGATTTTTTCTTGTATCGTTCTGTACTATCGCTCCATAACGACAGGATTAATTTTATTGTTTAGTTTGGCAACAGCTAACTCATTAACCTACGCGTTCATGGCGTGGAAAGAGGTAGGGCTTAATGTGAGTACATTACCTTTGGCGGCTTTAGGTGTTGGCCTCGGTGTGGATTATGGTATTTACATGATCGATAGAATTAAAGAGGAATATAAAAATTTAGAAGTAAAGGATGTTCACGAAGCGATTCATCATGCCTTTTTAACATCGGGGAATGCTATTTTTATTACCGCTGTCACGATGATCGCGCCACTGATTCCGTGGGCGGTAGCATCTCCATTAAGGTTCCAAGCTGAAATGGGTATGTTGTTATCAATGGTGTTGTTTATGAATATGCTAGGATCACTGTTGTTTGTACCAGCGGCCATAGCAGCTTTTAACCCAAAAGCGCTATTTAAAAGCTAAAAAGTGATTAAACGCACAGAGTAAACGTGTGTTGTAAAAATGAAACAATGTAGAATAAAGTAAAAACGAACGAAGGTTTGTTCGATATGATTAATAACCAAACGGGGGAGAAATGAAACGTTTTTCAAAAAAAATAGAAAATAAAAGACTTGTGGTGCTTCAAAATTGTTGGTATAAAACAACTGTTGTAAAGTAACAAACGTTAGAAAATAATTATAAATAAAGATGGAGGGGTAGAATGAGAATAAATATAAAAAGAGGCCTATTTATCGCCTTAAGCTGTGTATTTATTACACCAGCTTATGCCATAGATACCGGTATAAAAGGTCTGACGCAAAATGGCCGGATTAAAGTCGGCGCATCAGTATTATACGACCTTGATGATCAAGGTAATAAAATGGGTCCATCACAGTGGCTAATTGAATCAAAAACCACCTACCGCCCGAGTCGCACATGGACGTTTGTAGCTAATTTTTGGTTACGTGGAGATCTATCTACAGAATTTACCAGTTATAACTCGGCTGGCGGTGGTGTTATCGACCCAAACCCAGTTGTTGATGGAAGTGGAACGTATCCGGGTTTCACCTTTCCAAACACAATTCCGTTCAAGCTGAATAATTGTAAGGGCAACGTTGGGCGCTTTTGTCGTGAAACCAGTGAAACCCAAATCTTAAACGACTGGGAAGATATCATCCGTGAGTTATCCGTTAAGTATCGGGATAAAAAAGGACGGTTCAATATTAAATTTGGTAAACAACAAAGAGGTTGGGGTGAGTCCGATGGCTTGCGCTTGATTGATTTATTGCACGCACAAGATTTGCGTGAACGTTTCGCCTTTAGAGACTCAGATGAATTAAGAATTCCAGCTTTAATGCTATCCATGGACTTTAATTTAAAAAAATTGGGCATGGCTGCACCGTTTGAAGCACTTGGTATGAACCGCCCAACACTTGAGTTCAATTTTACGCCCGAAGTCTTCCATTCAAACGTGTTGATCAACAATCCTACTTTTAGTGAAGAAGATTCAGCGGGTGGGCTATTTGGTCTACCGTGGCCGCATACTTTCGATGACGAATCAGGCAGCGGCTTTGTTGGTTTTGCATTTGAAACACCAGAAAACAAGGCTGAAAGGTTAAGTTTTAAAGATGCGGAATATTCTATGCGCTTGAAATTTGACACGCTAGGTGGGGTAGCCACACTAAACGCTTTTTATGGTATGCAAGATTTACCTGTACTTAAGCTGAGAGGCCTGGATTTATACGGCGATGGACTCAATGGTGAAGCGGGAGGTGCTCTGTTGGCACACTTTGGTGCTGCCACCACAGAAGCGATAGTCCATGGTGGTAACGTTGATTTAGCAGGCCTTGGATTACCCATTCCACATGACATTGGTGGATCAACCATGACAGGAGGTTATTTGAATTGGTTAAGGTCACTTGCTGATACGGAAGTAGCGCCGTTACATAGTCCGCTGACAGCTGCCTTATTTGCTAATACGGGGGGAGCGTTGGCCTGTAATGATCCATTAAGCAATAGTTTGGATGGACTGGCAGGTGCTGTTGTTGATTGTTCCGTGACTGCACAGGTTGAACTGGATTATGACTACAGGCAAATGGTGATTGGTGCGACCTTTACGCGTGACTTATCCGACATGATGGCTTTCGGACGTAAAAACTCATCACCATCAATTCGTTTAGAAATCAGTCATGAATTTGATCGCCCATTCAACCGATCAGTTGTCGATCCAGAGGCTATTACAGGTGCAGACGCTGGTGCGCTAGCGGGTGCTTTAAGTGCTGCGGCTAAAAACAATGAAAACACTTCGGGAGCCTTAGCGGTGATTCCTAGCCGTGCCATTGTTAAAAGCGATATCACTTCAACAATGATTGGCTTTGATTTCCCCTTATGGGTACCGGGTTGGGAAAGCCAGGAAAAATCAATTTTCACCAGTTTGCAATTATTTGATATCTATACACACGATGCGGACAAAGGCTTGATGGTTCAAGCACCCTATGCACTGGATACGGTTCAAGACCATCAAAATTACATGACCTTTTTGTGGAGTATGCCATTAGACAATCAAAAATTAGTATTAGAAGGATTGGTTATTGAAGACTTTACGAACGATGCGACTTTGTATCGTCAACGTATTGATTTCAATTACTTTGGCGATAGCTGGCGCCCACGTTTAGAGTGGTTACACCTTTCAGGTGATGCAGAAAGTGCACCAATTGGAATATATGACCACTCAGACTATGTTGAATTATCTTTAACATACCAGTTCTAAAATTAAGTAAAGCGGGGCGAGTCTCCGCTTTATTTTCTAACAAAACAAAAAAGACTTGAGGAGAACATTATGAGATTGAAGAAGGTTGCCACCGCATTAGGGTTTGTTGCAGCAACAGCTGTTACAGCCCCTGCTATAGCGGAAACGAATAGAGCGCTAGAGGCCTGGAAGGCTTTTGCAGCTGAACAAAATAACCCAAATTATGATAAATGGTTGGAGCTTATTTCAGACCCTAAAGCGATTGCAATGGCTAAAGAATGGAAGGAGCTTAGAGGCTACGATGCATACGATTTAATGGATAAAGCTGAGCTGCCTGCTGACTTAAAGCCTGGACTAGTGATTACTGGGGAGACTAAAGCAAATTATCCTTGGTTAAAAAAATACCTACCTGCTGAAACGTATAACCACTTGGGCGGAGAATGGGGCACAATTGATAAAATTAAAATCGTACCCACAAACACCTACTACATGCATGAAGGGTACCTTGAAAACACAAAAAAATTGCGCGATGAAAACATCAACATCAATATAGATCCAGCTTCTGGTTTTCTTAAATATGACGATGGAAGCAGTGCGTTAATGTCTGGAGCAGGAGCAACATCTATACCGTTTATTCATCCTAAAAACGGTCTGGAACTACACTGGAACTTTGTGGCCCACTCTGTAAACAACGATGCGCTGTCATTTGCGCCCATCACCTTTAATTCTTGTACGGTAGATGGTCGTGAGCGAGGTTACAAAGCTGATTTATGGTGGTGGCATTATCATAATCGTTCCAATGTTGAACCATTTGGCGATATTGAAGGTAAAGAGGCCTTTGTTGAAGGCGGTTCGGTGTTTTTCTTAGAGCCTAACGATGTTCGAGGCTTGGCGGCGGTACGACAACGTTACGCAGGCCCTGAAAAAGAAGATGATTTTAAAATTTTCATTCCGAGTTTACGCCGGACACGGTTATTAACGGGCTCTGATTCTCAAGACCCAATGGTGTCCGGGTTGGAAATCACATGGGATGATTGGCGCGGTTCATGGGCAAAAACGAATATCAGTAGTTTTGATTATAAAATTGCTCGTGAAGGCTTTATTCTAGCGATGCCTGAAGTAGGGCATGTTTATGATCCAATCGAGTGGACAGAAGATCAATGTGGAATGAAGAGCATGGAGGTAGAATTAAGACCGATATGGGTTCTTGAAGTAACTGATAAATCGGGTAAATATATGTATTCAAAACGTGAAACATATGTTGACAAAGAATTCTTTTATTTACAGTATCAACTCGCTTATGATCCTCGCGGCAACCCATTACGTACATGGGATGATGCACGTGACTGGAGACCTTCTATCGGTGATGGCATGTGGAAGAATGTATTAATTTATAACGAAGTCACCAAACGGCATTCAACTCTTTCAATGAACCCTGTTTGGGAAGGGCGCGGAGAGAATGTAACAGAAGAGATGTTTGATATCGATCAGCTTCGTGATTATCAATGATTTAATCTAGCCATATTTATAGCGGTAAAAAAACAGTGGACTTAAAACTCCGCTGTTTTTTTATGCGTTAAATCATTATTTTTAAAGAAATTAGTTCAAGTAATATTGGAATTTAAATAATATCTATTGTATTGAGGAGAACAATGAGAAATATAACTAAAATTGTAATATCAGGGCTTTTGGTCATTCTGGCTAACGGTTGCCAAGAAGAACCGGTAACAGAAAACAAAGTAAAAAATTCAGTTACACCGGATGCGCCTGTACTAGAGAGTTCATTAGATGCTCAAGACGATAATGTTGGGGTCAAATATTATGGTCTTGAGCAGAATTTACAACGCTATTCTCCATTAACGCAGATTAATGATCAGAATGTTCAACAATTAAAGACATCCTGGGTTTTATCATTAGGCGATAACAGAGGGCAACAAACACAGCCCTTGGTGATTAATGGAGTCATGTACGTAACCACTCACAATGCAACGTTTGCGGTGGATGCAGAGTCGGGTCGACAAATTTGGAAAACTAAAATTGAATACCCGGCAGATACTATTACCTGCTGTGGGATTACTAATCGTGGTGCGACATGGCATGATGGGGTGTTATACCGAGTTACTTTAAATAATTATATACAAGCAATTGACCCAAAAAATGGCGATGTCATTTGGGAAAAAGTAGTGGCTGATATTAAGGAAGGTTTTTCCATGACCAGTGCGCCTTTAATAGCGAATGGCACAATGATCACGGGTATTGCGGGTGGTGAATTTGGCGTAAGGGGGTTTTTGGATGGCTGGAATCCTAAAACAGGAGAGCACTTGTGGCGCTTTTATACCATTCCAGAACCCGATGAGCCTGGAGGTTCTACCTGGCAGGGGGATGATTGGAAACGCGGTGGAGGACCCACCTGGTTGATTGGTTCTTATGATGCAGAGCTGGACATGGTCTATTGGGGAGTAGGAAACGCAGCCCCTTTTAATGCCAACATGCACCCAGGAGATAACTTATATACAGAAAGTGTACTAGCCATTAAACCTAAAACAGGTGAGTTAGTATGGCACTTTCAATTTACCCCGAATGATAGTTTTGATTACGATGGTGTCAATGACCCCATTCTGGCAGAGATAGAGCTAGATGGAAAAATTAGAAAAGTCATCATGCAAGCAAATAGGAACGGGTTTTTCTACGTGCTGGATAGAACAAATGGAGAGTTATTAAAAGTAAATCAATTTGTCGATAAAGTTAATTGGGCCGAAGGCATTGATATGTCAACAGGCCGGCCTATCGTTGCAGAGCGGGTTAAAAACATGCTGAGAACGGGAGAAAAAACCGAAATATGGCCAGCCGCTTTTGGTGGTAAGAATTTGGCCCCTATGTCGTATAGTCCAACAACCGGTTTAGCCTATGCGAATACCTTCAATATTGGTTGGTATTACACACCCGTTCAGCAAGAATATAAAAAAGGCGTATTTTATGTGGGCGCAAAATTTGAGTGGATTTTGCCCGATGGCCCGAAAGGTTATCTAAAAGCAATCGATCCGTTAACCGGTAAGGCAAGATGGTCATTTCCTACCACTGTTCCAATGAATGGGGGCACGTTGGTAACAGAAGGGAATGTCGTTTTTTCGGGTGCTCAAACGGGAGAGCTGTATGCCTTTAATGCGCAAACCGGTGAGAAATTATGGGAGTTTAGAACCGGTTCCGGCATCATTGCGCCTCCAGTCACCTACCAATTGAAAGGGAAGCAATATATCGCTGTTGCGAGTGGTATTGGTGGCGTATACACTAATTTTGTAGATGATCCTGATTTAAGGAATATCAATTCAGGGGGCTCTATATGGGTCTTTGAATTGGGCGATGGCAAAAACACCAGCACGGTCAGTGCGGACACGATTAGGCCCCTAGTAACCGAGGTTTCTGAAGCGCCGATTGATGAGGAAAAGAACTGGTCTGAGGCGGTTAAAAGGGGTGCCGAGCTGTACGAGCAAGCGTGTTCACATTGCCATGGGGTCAATATGAAAACGTCGGGCACAACCTATGACCTTCGTTTATTTCCAAAAGATGATAAGGCACGTTTTTTTGACTCCGTTATTAACGGAAAAGGTGCTATGCCGGCTTGGGGTGATAAATTGACAAGAGAAGAAGTCAGCAACATATATGAATATGTTGTTCATTAACTACATAGCTAAATAAAGGTGGGAGAGACAATGGAAAAAATAGATGATCTAATTGATTTTAAAACGGGCCGTCAAAAAAGGCTGATTTATTCTGATGCCGAAATCTATGATCAGGAAATGGAAAAAATATTCGGCCGAAGCTGGCTTTTTTTAGCGCATGAATGCCAACTTGAAAAGCCGGGAGATTTTATTCGCACCTATATGGGAGAAGATGAGGTGCTGGTTGTTAGGCAGAAAGATAATGGCCTTAAAGCATTTTTAAATACCTGTACTCACCGCGGCAACCGTTTATGTAAAGCGGATCATGGCAACAGTAAAAGTTTTGTATGTAATTACCATGGCTGGAGCTTTAGCTATAACGGTGAACTGACGGGCGTGCCGCTAGAAGAAGCGGCTTATCAAAATAATTTAGATAAATCAAAATTTGGCATGATTGAAGTTGCCCAAATAGCCAGTTATAAAGGGTTAATTTTTGCCACATTTGACGAGAAAGCACCGAGCTTAGAAGAGTACTTAGGTGATATGAAGTGGTACCTAGATGTGTGGTTAGATGCGATGCCAGAAGGCACGGAATTAATTGGAACCGCAATGAAAGTTGAGCTGCCTGTTAACTGGAAATTAGCGGTAGAAAATGTATCGGGTGATGGTTATCATCTGGGTTGGGCGCATGCTGGCGCGATGACCGTAACGGCAGAGTCTGATATAGCAGGCTTATCTGTTGGTAACAGTGAGGTTGATAATGAATCAGCAATCTCTGTTGCCGGTATGAATGGCCACACGGTACTAGCCGCTTTAGACGGAAAATCAGGCTATGCCTTTTACAATGAATATCAAATGGCTTGGGATTATCTGGATCAAAACAGGGCGACTGCCGTTGAACGTTTGGGGGAGATTCGCGGTGAAAAAATGTGGGGTTCACAAATAAATTTCACGGTATTCCCTAATTTGCAATTTTTGCCCGGCCTTAACTGGTTTCGAATTTACCACCCGAAAGGCCCAGGGAAGTTTGAAATGTGGACATGGGCGATGGTCGATAAACGCATGTCTGATGATTTAAAAGAAATGATCCTTAATAATGTGAGCCGTACTTTTGGTCCGGCGGGTATGTTTGATAATGATGATGGCGATAACCTTCAAGCCGCTACAGAGCAATCGAGAGGTTGGAGAACGAGGCAAATGGACATTTATACCAATATGGCGATGGGCAATGAACATAGCCGTGAGGGAATGCCGGGTGTCATCAGTGAAGGGTTAGTGTGTGAGCAGAATCAACGCTATGTTTATCGCCGTTGGTTGGAAATGATGAAGGCAGACAGTTGGTCAGATATTCCTTTCTATAATAACCTAGAAGAAGCGCGTGCAACGGAGGATAAATAATGACTTTAAAAGCGGCAAAAGATGAGGTTTATTTAGACCTTCAACGGCATTTATTTAAAGAAGCTCGTATGCTGAGCGCTGAGCGTTACGATGAGTGGTTGAGTGAGATTTTGTCTGATGATATTTATTATCGTATGGACATGCCTCAGCGGCGTTTTCGAGAAGATAAGTCGGCTGTACGGGCACCGGCTAAGACGCCTATATTTAATGATGACTTTGCTTCATTGAAGGTTAGGGTAGGCCGTTATAAAACGGGTTTTGTTTGGGCAGAGAACCCAATGAATGCATCACGCCATATGGTTAGCAATGTAGAAGTTTTCGAGACAGATGAACAGGATCAGTTTAAAGTTTATTCTGTCGTCGAGTTTCATAGAAGTCGCTTGAATTCTGAGAGAAAACGGTTTACGGTTGGCCGAGAAGATAGATGGGTTAAATCAGAGAATGGATATCAATTACTCGAACGTTTAATGACATTAGATGATAGTGTCGTACTGGATAGTAATATGAATTTCTTTCTTTAATGAGATATTAAATAATAAATAGAGTTGAAAAATATGGGATGGTTAGATAGTAAAGTGGTTCTCATCACAGGAGGCGCATCCGGGATAGGGCTGGCTGTTGTTGAGCGCTTTGTAAAAGAAGGTGCACAAGTTTGCGTGATGGATCGTTCTCAAGAGAGGATTAATGAATTAGAGAAAACGCATGATGGTGCGGTGGTTGGTATTGTGGGTGATGTGAGGTCTTTGGACTCTAACAAGGCAGCCGTCAATAAAGCGGTGTCAGCATTCGGGAAATTGGATGTGTTTATTGGTAACGCGGGTATTTGGGACTATATGGTGCCCTTAGAAACTCAGCCCGATGAAAAAGTTGAAGAAATTTGTGACGAGATTTTTGCTGTTAATGTAAAAGGCTATCTTTTAGGTGCGAAAGCGGCTTTGCCGGAGTTGAGGAAGACTAAAGGTAATATGATTTTTACAGCATCAACGTCCAGTTTTTACACAGGTGGTGGTGGCCCTGTTTATGTGGCTTCAAAACATGCGGTGATTGGCCTCATAAAACAGCTGGCATATGAGGTGGCACCTGATATTAGAATTAACGGGGTGGCCCCAGGTGGTACGGTGACAAATTTGGGTGGTAGTAATGCAGCAGGTCAAGCAGAAAGCAAATTGAATGAGGTGCCGGGCATTGATAAAATTATTGGCGACATGACACCCTTAGGATTTACTGCCGATCCGGAAGCACATGCCGGTGTGTATTTGCTGTTAGCATCGGATCAGTCCAGCTATATGACCGGTACTATTATTAATTCAGATGGTGGTATTGGTATTGGTAAACGCCCTGAATAAAAAAGACGGTTAAATAAAAAAGCCTCAATTGATTAATTGAGGCTTTTTTTGTGCCAATACTTTTGTTGTTTTAGATTGGGTATGCGACATACCGAGGCAATACGTTCGTATCCAAAACAGCTTTACGTTGAATAAAGCTGGCTTTTCCATTTTCAACTAAAATAATATCCTCATACCGGCCTGCACCTAAAAGGGCAGTTTGTTCGATCAGGTCTTGCGTGTAAAAGGTAGTGAAGTTGAAATCCGCTTTATATTTGTTATCACCCAAGTCAGTTATATTCGTTAGTTGAGTCATGTGCCGAGTTTGGTAGTGTTCGGTTGAGTCTTCTTGAATATCGACAACTTGTGTGACGCGATCTTGTAGCCGTTCATAACAATCGTCTAGCATAAAAGCGATAGGTAACCCATTTCGCTCATTTTCATTTGAAATAAGGGTATAGGTTCCTTGTTTATTGAAACAAGCCAGCCATTTATTCATATCTAATTTGTCAAGAGCACAAATATAGTCTCTGTTCAGGTTTTCAATGCTAAAAATAACGTCTGCTTCGATCTCGCTCATGATTCTACCCTCTTAAAGCCCATTAACTTTCTATAGTGTTCCCAACGTGGTAGGTTGCCAGATTCATCATTCTGCCCGACTTGGAGGGCGAGTTGGAATTCATCTTTAACGCCTTTTTGGAAAATAGCGTTACCCGGTGTTTTGTTACCTTTGTCAATACGAGAGAAAATAGACGCATCTTCCATACTGATTAAGCCACATGGGCCCAGCAAATTGCTGGATTGACGT
>Ga0255759_10002220_pt1 | contig 17386 bp, 12 predicted proteins | sample 101ome_20_FD_179959 | JGI IMG/M metagenome (GOLD analysis project Ga0255759, IMG submission 179959) | Coastal salt marsh microbial communities from the Groves Creek Marsh, Skidaway Island, Georgia - 101404AT metaG (version 2) | ecosystem: Environmental > Aquatic > Marine > Intertidal zone >...
AGAGCTGTTTGACCGCCCATAGTTGACAGCAATGCATCAGGTTTTTCCTTAGAAATTATCTTTTCTAAGAATTGTGTATTTAAGGGTTCAATATAGGTTTTGTAAGTCAGGTTCGGATCAGTCATAATTGTCGCTGGATTAGAATTAACTAAAATTACATTGTACCCCTCTTCTTTAAGTGCTTTGCAGGCTTGCGCACCTGAATAATCAAATTCACAAGCCTGACCAATCACGATTGGACCAGCTCCTATAATCATTATTTTTTTGATATCTTTTCTTTTAGGCATATTTTTTAATTAGCTTTTTAAAATCTTTAAACAAATATCTACTATCTTGAGGGCCAGGTGATGCCTCTGGATGGTACTGAACAGAAAAAAAGGGTTTATTTTTTATTTTAATTCCTGCAATTGTTCCATCAAATAATGATTTGTGGGTAACTTGAATACTTGATGGGAGTTTTTTTTGAGAAACAACAAATCCATGGTTTTGGACTGTTATTTCAACACTTCCATTCTTTAAATTTTTAATAGGATGATTTGCTCCCCTATGACCGTGATGCATCTTTTCAGTAAATCCACCAAATAGTATAGAAAGAATTTGATGTCCTAAGCATATTCCGAAAATAGGAATTAAGGAGGATTTTAATAAGAGGAGTTGTTTTTCGATACTTTTATATGTTGCTAAGGGATCTCCTGGACCATTTGATAGAAATATTCCCTTTGGATTTAATTTAATAATTTCTTTAAATGAAAAAGTACATGGAAAAACAATAATTAAATACCCCATATCTTCAAGAAGATTAAGAATTTTTGTTTTTACACCAAAATCAATAACCGCAATAAAATTCGTATTTACAACTTTAGAGAGTTTGATTGATTTTCTTTTGTTTTGCTTCCAGTTGTAAACTTTTGTTGTTGTAACTTCCGATGCTAAATCAAGATTCTCCATCATAGGAAAGCTTTGTAATTCATTTCGTAAAACTGATACATTTTCAAGTTTTCCTTTTGGATAGTGTATTAAAGCCCTACAAACTCCACTATCTCTAATAGATTTTGTTAACATTCTGGTATCTACATCAGTAATGCAAGCAGTTTTATTTATGAATAACCATTCTTGAAAACTTTTTTCAGATCTAAAATTTGAGGGTTTTGTAATATTATTGTTAATAATACATGCGGAAGCAAATATTTTAGAACTTTCATAATCATGTTTATTTGTTCCAACTATTCCAATATGTGGAAAAGTAAAATTTATGATTTGTTTAAAGTATGATGGATCTGTAAGAATTTCCTGATAACCTGTTATTGATGTATTAAAGCAAATTTCGCCGTAATAGTTCGAATGATATCCAAACCCTTTACCTAAAAAAAAATCTCCGTTATCTAAAAGGAGTAAGCAATTTTTGTCATTAGTTTTTTTCATCCCAGAAATAATATACTCTGAATAATTGATTTTCCAATAGTTGATAATTAATTAATAGTTTATTGATTTTTATGGTATTCTCATATAAGCATAATATCTATGGTTTCTTTAAGAGAGAATATAAAAAACAGTTTAGACACTAGTTTAAAAAAAAGGGACGAAATTTCAACAGCAACGCTAAGACTTATATTAGCTGCTATCAAAGATCATGATATTCAATTTAGGTCTAAAAAAAAAGGAGAACATATTTCTGATGAGGAAATACTTAACCTATTGCAAAATATGATTAAACAAAGAAAAGAAAGTGTAAAGATATATTCTGATGCAGGAAGAACTGATTTAAAAAAAAGAGAAGAAAAAGAAATTGAAATTATTGAGTCTTTTCTTCCAAAACAAATTAAAGCTAATGAATTAGAACAAATTATTTTGAGTTCAATTAAAGAACTTGATTGTGAGTCTCTTAAAGATCTCGGAAGGTTAATTTCTAGTTTAAAAGAAAATTATCCAGGTCAAATTGATATGAGAGAAGTGGCGGATTTGGCAAAAAAAAATCTTAAATGAAAAGAAAAAATATTTCAATTGACGAGATTTTGATTGAATTTAATAATAAGTCAAGATTATCTGATCTTATATCCAAATATGTTCAGTTAACTCCAAGGGGTAGTTCTTTCATAGGCAAATGTCCTTTTCACAATGAAAAAACTCCATCATTTAATGTTAGTGATGATAAAGGCTTATTTCATTGTTTTGGTTGTAAGGTAGGAGGAAATGCTATTACTTTTTTAACAAAATATAAAAACCTTACATTTCAGGAAGCCATCAATGAACTCTCAGTTTTTGCAGGGTTACAAATAAATTTTGAAATAACTAAAGAAAAAAAAAATAGTTTAGATTTATATTCAATATTCTCTGAAGCTAATAATTTTTTTCAAGATTATTTAAAAAAAAGTAGAGATGCATCAAAATATTTAAGTTCTAGAATTAAAAAAAATGATGTTATTTTAAATTTTCAAATAGGATTTTGTCCTAATGATCAAGAGCTGATTGCTTTTCTAAATAGTAAAGGTTTTAGTTTGGAAGAGATAAAACAAACAGATTTATTAATAAAAAATTCTCAAAATAATTTTTTTGGAAGATTTAGGAATAGATTAATGTTTCCAATTTTTAATTTTTCAGAAAAAGTTGTGGGTTTTGGTGGTAGAGAGATTAACAATAATTCAAAAATAAAATATATTAATTCTCAAGAAAGTCAAATATTCAGAAAGAGTGAAATACTTTATGGATTGAAACAAAATAATGAAAGTATAAGAAAAAATAAAACCATTATTTTGGTCGAAGGATATATGGATGTAATATCAATGGCAGAAAATGATATAAATCTTGCCGTTGCCTCTTTAGGTACGACTTTGTCAAAAATTCAGATACAAAAAATGTGGAACTTTTGTAGTATTCCATATATTTGTTTTGATGGTGATGAGGCAGGAAGAAAGTCCTCCAAAATAGTTGCTTTAAAAATATTAGAGTTTTTGGTGCCAGGGAAATCTTTTAAATTTATTAAGTTGCCAGAAAAACATGACCCTGACAGTTTTTTTAAAAAATGGAATAAAAAAAATTTTGAGGAGCTAATGAATAAATCTTATGATTTATCTGATTTAGTATGGCAAATCATTCTAGAGTCAATTGAAAAGCCAACACCTGAATTTATAGCACTTATAGACGAAAAAATAAAATATTATTCATCAAAAATTTCTAATAAGATTGTATCAGAAGAATATTATAGATTCTTTATGAAAAAAAAGAGTGATTATATATGGAATCTTAAATCTAATAAAAAGAAGGTCTATTTTAACAAGGAAAAAATACAAGAATTTACAAACGAAAAACTTATTATAATTTTTATGATTTTTGAAAATCAATTAGTTCAGAATAATTTAGAACAGGTATCTGTTTTAAAATTTAAGAATGAAAATCTAAATAAAATCAAAGATGATCTTTTTAGAAAAGTTTTTGTTGAAAATATTAATGTTGATTCAAGTTTATTAAAAAGTATTGTAAACCAATTTTTTCCAATTGATGAGATAAATTCTTTTCAAAAAACACACTTAGGTGGTCTTGATAAAAAAGAGAAAGCTGTTTTTTTTCAACAAATTTTGATTAATTTAAAACTACCAGAATTGCAAACTGAGGTGGAAAATTTGAAAAAGTTAATAGTTGAAACCAGTGATGAAAAAAAACAATCAGAATTAATTTCCAAATACAATAAATTTGTACAAGAAATAAAAAATATAAAAAATAAAGAACTTGAATAATGTTCATCTACTATTCATTTAAAAATAGTAGAAAATATTTTCCCATATGACTGATAAAAGAAAATCAAAGCAAAAAAAAGAAATTGTAGAGGAACCTATCATTGATAAATCAGGGGAATCGCTTAAAAAACTAATTTCTAAAGGAAAAAAAAACGGTTTTTTGAAAAGGTCTGAATGTGAAAGTGCTCTTATTAATGAAAGCTTTGATGATAAGGAAGAGTTTTTTTCAAAAGTTGAAAGTCTTAACATACAAATTTTCGAGAATGATGAGGGCTCAAATGATGACGAAGATAACGATAGTGAAAATGACAAAAATCAAATTGAAAGTAGTAAAGAAGATGATACTGGACGGACGGATGATCCAGTCAGAATGTATTTAAAAGAAATGGGGAATGTTGAGTTGCTCTCAAGAGTAGGTGAGATTGAGATTGCAAAAAGAATTGAAAGTGGAAAAAATAAGACGACAGATGCATTTTCAAAAAGCTTTATTTCAATGGAGTCTATATTCAATTTTTACAATGATTATAACGCTTCTGACAAACAACTTAGAGATTTTATAGATTTAGATGCAACATTTAGGTCTGTTAATGGTGAACAAGATGATTTTCAGGATATTAACATTAAAGAAGACGAGATTTATGATAATCAAGATGATGATGAAAACCAGGATAAAGAAGGTGAGGATGAGGAAACAGAATTTGAGAATGATAATTCTGAGGACGCTAATGAATTATCAGATTTGTCAATACTTGAGAAAGAGGAGAACCTTAAACCCCATATAACCGATAAGCTTGAAAAGTTTTGTAAACTATTCAAGAAATTTAAGAAACTTCGAGAACAATTTATTGAAATGAAGTTGTCCAATAAAAAAATTGATGCAAAATTAGCAAAAAAAATCGATTCATCTGAAAAGTCTATTTCTGAAGCAGTTTGTAGTCTTTTCATAAATCAAGCTAAAATCGATGATGTAGTTGAAAAACACAGAGCTTTTAATTTAGAAGTAGTGTCATCTCAAAGAAGACTTAAAGAGATAGCAAAAGGCTTAAAGATTGGTGCTGAGGATTTTTCTTTAGAATTTGAAAAAAATGGTTTAAATAAAAATTGGTTAAAAAATCTCTCAAAAAAAACAAATAAAAAATGGAGTACTTTTGCAAAAAAAGAAATTGTACTCGATATTGTTAACAAACAAAGAGAGATTATGATAAATTGTTTGATGACTCCGTTAGAAATAAGAGAAATCTTTTACTCAATAAATCAAGGAGTACTTGAGTCAGGTAAAGCAAAAAAAGAGATGATTGAGGCTAACTTAAGGTTGGTAATATCTATAGCAAAAAAATATACCAATAGAGGTTTACAATTTTTAGATTTAATACAAGAAGGAAACATAGGTTTAATGAAAGCAGTTGATAAATTTGAGTATAGAAGAGGATATAAATTTTCTACGTATGCAACCTGGTGGATTAGGCAGGCTATTACAAGATCAATTGCAGATCAAGCAAGAACTATAAGAATTCCTGTTCATATGATTGAAACAATTAGTAAATTAGTTAGAGTTTCAAGACAAATATTAAACGAAAATGGTGTTGAGCCTCAACCAGAAGAATTAGCATCAAGATTAGGTATGCCACTAGAAAAAGTAAGAAAAGTTCTAAAGATAGCCAAAGAACCAATCAGCTTAGAAACACCAGTTGGAGATGAAGACGATAGTCATTTAGGAGATTTTATAGAGGACAAGGCGATAAAACTCCCACTAGATGCTGCGATTCAAAATAATTTAAGAGAGGCTACTACAAGTGTTCTTTCAACACTCACACCGAGAGAAGAGAGAGTTTTGAGAATGCGTTTTGGAATAGGTATGAACACCGATCATACTTTAGAGGAGGTAGGTCAGCAGTTTTCCGTAACTAGAGAGAGAATACGTCAAATCGAAGCAAAAGGTCTGAGAAAGCTTAAACATCCTAGCAGATCAAGAAAACTTAGAAGTTTTTTAGATAATTAAACTTATTATCGACTTTTTAATATAAACTATACTTTAAAAAATATTATTATTAGACTGTTAATCAGTTTTTTGTTAGAAAACAGTTACTAAAGGCCCGTAGTTCAGTTGGTTAGAACGCACCGCTCATAACGGTGTTGTCGGGGGTTCAAGTCCCTCCGGGCCTACCAACATAAAAATTTTTTTAGGTTTTAAATACTTTAATGGTCTGAGACCTAAGAGCCATCCGTCTTCTTATTCATCGCATCTATCAATCCGTTAACTCCATTTGGATGATTTTTTATAACTGAGAGAAACTCTGCTCTTTGGGTAACTAACATACTGACACCGTCTATATTTACATCCAAGATTTTGAATTCTTTGTTTTTGTTTAGATACATTTTCCACATCATTTTTAAAGTAGGTCCGTCTTTATTTAAGATATCCATTTTTACATTATAGTAATTATTTTCGAAAAGTGATTCTACTGCCTTAAAAGTACCCTCCCATCCCTTGAACTTAGGTGCATATGTTGCGACTATATAGTTATTAAAAGAATCAACAAATTTTTTTTGGATACCCTTGTCAATTGTTTTCCAGTATCTTCCTAAAACAAATCTTGAAATGTAGTAATTATCAAAAGATGAAAGATAAAGCTTTTTAAAATTATTATATCTTTCTAATTCTGTAATTTCTGTATTAGATACCTTCTCAACAACTTGTTTACCAAGTTTTTCAACAAAAACTTTACTACTAGCAAGATTCTCATCTGAATAAGATACAACTGGGTATAAAAAGATTAATACGAAAAAAAACTTTTTTAAATGCATATCAATTAATCAAGTTAATCCTAGACTTACTAAAACCGGGATAACGAGATGAGGGTAAAACGCCATTATATACTCTAGGGGCGGGCATAATTTTTCTGCTTTCATCCTGAACTATTTTAGTTATTTCTGAGTTATCAATAAACTTTGATTTATTTTCAGTTTCAGGGTTAGCATATCCGTCTGATGGCATAGTTTTTCTATTTTTTAAAACTTTATCTATTGGTTTTTTAACTTTTTTAGCGACACTTAATGATTTATCAAAATTTTTCACAATTTCTTTGTCATTCTCATTAATAGTTGCAACGATACTTTCTTCCAGTTTTGGATCATCATACACATCAACTGGTAGGATATTCAGTGAGACTTTTTCTTCTTCAAGTTCTCCAGAAATCTCTTTTTTTCTCTTTTGTCTGTATAGACTTCTCATTGTTGCATACCAATCAAGTGAACTTGATCTCATTTCATCTACGTAATCTAGGTACTTTTCTCTGGTTGATACACCCCTAACTACTGGACCAGATAATCTAGCTTCAAGACCTATTCCGTTCATTCTATATCCAAATGAAAGAGGGTTCGTAATAGCGTCAACACCAATGCCAAAACTATCTCTTAGACTAGATGGACCAAAAATTGGAAGCATTACATAAGGACCATCGGGAACGCCCCATGTTGCCATTGTTTGTCCAAAATCTTCTTCAACTGTGGGCATAGAACCAAATTCTTGTGTACCTGCAATATCAAATAAACCGCCAAGTCCAAAAGTCATATTGATCAAGAATTTTCCAATAATGTTACCTATACTTTCTCTATTTAGTTGAAGAATCGCATTTGCAAGGCTGACTGGTGTTTTGGCAGTTGTTGCCAGGTTAGTAAGAGGCTTTCTAGGAAAGTCAGGAATCTCTCTCCATGCCTTAGCCACAGGTTTAAAGAAATTATCATCCAATGTATTGTTGAACTCAAATATAGCCCTATTGGTTTTCTCAAAGGGATCATTTTCAGTATCATCAGCAAATGCCTTAAGCGGCGATAAAGAAAGTAAAATAACTGATAGATACAATATATAGAGTGGATTATTTAAAAATATACGCATAATATAGCAATTATAAATTAATATGTTAATTTAAACCATTTTATAATAAAAAAATATAAAAAAAAATAAACAAAAAAAAAATGTTTTTTTATTTTCAAAAAAAATTAGGACATCATTTTGAAAACAAACAATATATCAGTTTCTTTTGAGTTTTTCCCCCCAAAAAACCAAGTTTCTATTGATTCTTTATGGAAGAATATAAGAAGATTAGAACCACTAAAGCCAAAATTTGTTTCAGTAACTTATGGAGCTGGAGGCTCAACAAGAGAAAATACTCACAGTTTAGTCAAAGAAATAAGACATAAAACTTCCCTTGAACCTGCAGCACACCTAACTTGTATTGGAACTACTTTTGAAGAAGTTGAGAGAATAGCAGAAGATTATTGGAATTCAGGAGTAAAGCACATTGTTGCACTTAGGGGTGACATCCCAAAAAAATCAGATGCAAGTCAACAAAGTGACTTTCAATATGCAACAGATTTAATTGATTTCCTAAAAAAAAAATATGACTTTGAGATCACTGTATCTGCATATCCTGAAATACACCCTGATTCTAAATCCTTAGAGCAGGAATATGATGTTTTAAAGAAAAAGATAGACTTAGGAGCAACAAAGGCAATTACACAATTTTTCTTTAATGTTAATGCGTATTTTGAATTTATTGAAGGAGCATTAAAAAGAGGTATAAAAATTCCAATTGTTCCTGGAATTTTACCAGTAACTAATTGTAAAAGAACTTTAGAATTTGCAAAAAAAATGAATTGCCAAATGTCTGCAGATTTAATTGAAATGTTCAAGGGACTTGATGAGGACCAAGAAACAAGAAATTTGGTTGCAGTAACAATAGTTTATGATCAATGTAAAAAACTAATTAAAGGTGGAATAGAAGATTTTCATTTTTATACATTAAATAGAGCAGATTTATCATTTGCAATTTGCCATATTTTAGGTATTAGAACTTTAGGGTAATTATATGAATATGGAAAAAATAAAAAAATTATTAGAAAAGAAAATTTTTGTTCTTGATGGACCCATGGGAACCATGATTCAAAAAAGAAAATTAAATGAAAAAGATTTTAGAGGTAAAAAATTTAAAAATTTTAAAAATAATCTACAAGGTAATAACGATATTCTAAATCTTTCTAATGAAAAAATTATATATGATATTCACTCAGAATTTCTTAATGCTGGTGCTGATATTATTGAAACTAATACTTTCAATTCAACAAAAATCTCTCAAGCAGACTATGGTTGCGAAAATTTTTCTTATGAATTAAATTTTTCAGGAGGTAAGATTGCAAGAAAAGCAGCTGATGACTCTATGTCAAGAAGTAAGGATTTAAAGCTTGTTGCTGGAGTTGTTGGTCCTACTAACAGAACATGCTCAATGTCTCCAGATGTAAATAATCCAGGTTTTAGAAATATTTCCTTTGACGAGTTGCAGAATGATTATGAAATTTCAATTAATGCTTTGATTGATTCTGGAGTGGATCTAATTATGATTGAAACTATTTTTGATACTCTTAATGCTAAAGCAGCTTTAATGGCATTAAAAAAAATTGAAAGAAAAAAAAAGATTAAATTACCTTTAATGCTCTCAGCAACTATTACAGATTTATCTGGTAGAACACTATCTGGTCAAACATTAGAGGGATTTTATAATTCAATAATACATTCTGATCCGCTAAGTGTCGGACTTAATTGTGCTTTAGGACCAAAAGAGCTTGAGTCACATTTGATCGAATTGAATAGAATATCAGAATATTTTATTAGCATTCACCCAAATGCAGGTCTTCCTAATGCTTTCGGTGAATATGATGAGACCCCTGAATCAATGTCGAATTATATAAAAAACTGGGCAGATAATAACTATATTAATATCGTAGGTGGGTGCTGTGGAACAACTCCAGAACACATAAAGTTAATAAAAGAAACTGTGAAAAATAAAAAACCAAGAAATATTTTAGAAAAAAATGATAAATTAAGACTCTCAGGCTTAGAAGCTTTTAATTATTAGTTATGAACGAACAAATCATAAAATTTATTAATATCGGAGAAAGAACAAATGTTACTGGTTCGGCTAAATTTAAAAAGTTGATAATGGCAGATGATTTTGAAGAGGCTGTTTCTGTCGCAAAAGATCAAATAGAAAATGGTGCTCAAATTATTGATATTAATATGGATGAGGGGCTTCTTGATTCTGAGAAAGCCATGGAAAGATTTCTAAACTTAATCGCTGTTGAACCCGATATTGCAAAAGTTCCTTTCATGATAGATTCCTCTAAATGGTCAGTAATTGAGTCAGGTCTAAAATGTGTTCAAGGAAAAGCCATAGTTAATTCTATTAGTCTTAAAGAGGGAGAGAAAGTTTTTTTAGAACAAGCCTCTTTAATAAGAGATTATGGTGCAGCTGCTGTTGTGATGGCCTTTGATGAGAAAGGTCAGGCAGATACTATTGAAAGAAAATTTGAGATTTGTTCAAGAGCTTATGAAATTTTAACTAAAAAAATTAAATTTCCAGCTCAAGATATAATATTTGACCCAAATATTTTTGCTGTTGCTACTGGGATTAAAGAACATAACAATTATGCTCTAGACTTTTTTGAGGCCACCAAACTTATAAAACAAAAATTACCACTGGCTAAAGTTTCAGGAGGTGTATCGAATGTGTCCTTTAGCTTTAGAGGAAATAATCAAGTAAGAGAGGCTATGCATTCATGCTTCCTATATCATGCAATAAATTCAGGTATGGATATGGCGATTGTTAACGCAGGACAAATAACAATTTATGAACAAATACCCAGTGATTTGAAAAATGCTATTGAGGACGTTTTTTTTAATAAAGATGATGAAGCAACTGATCGACTGATAGAAATTTCAAGAAAATTTTCAAAGAATGTTGAAAAACAAAAAATTACTAAAGAGTGGAGAAAACTTCCTGTTGAAGAAAGAGTAAAACATTCCTTAATTAATGGAATCAATGAATATATAGAAAAAGATACAGAAGAGTTAAGAGTTAAGTTAAAGAAACCTTTGGAAATTATTGAAGGCCCATTAATGGATGGTATGAATATTGTAGGTGACCTTTTTGGTGCAGGAAAAATGTTTTTACCTCAAGTTGTTAAGTCTGCAAGAGTAATGAAACAGTCTGTTGCATATTTACTTCCTTTTATGGAAAACGACAAAGTAGGTTCAACTAGTTCCAAAGGAAAAATTCTCTTGGCAACTGTTAAAGGGGATGTTCACGACATTGGAAAAAATATAGTTGGTGTAGTTCTTCAATGTAACAATTTTGAGGTAATAGATTTAGGTGTAATGGTACCATGTCAAACTATAATTGACACAGCAATTAAAGAAAACGTAGATTTAATTGGTTTGTCTGGACTTATAACGCCAAGTCTTGACGAAATGTGTTTTGTGGCAAGTGAACTTACTCGAAATAAGGTTACTAAACCATTACTTATCGGAGGGGCAACCACTAGTAAAATTCATACAGCTATAAAAATCTCACCTCTATATGATAGTGGAGTTTGTCATGTAACTGATGCATCAAAAGCCGTTGGTGTGGCAAGTAATTTGATCTCGAAAAGTAAATGTTTACCCTTCATTGAATCTATAAAAAAAGAATACCAAAATTTAAAAAATTCTTACTTTAAAAATGAAAAAATTGATGAAGAAAATAGTTTAAATGAATGTAGAAAAAATAAGTTTAGGTTTGATTGGAGTAAATATAATCCTCAAAAACCAAAATTTACTGGTTTAAAAGTTTTTAAAGATATTTCTTTAGAAGAAATTTCTAATTACATTGATTGGAAGCCTTTTTTCCAGTCGTGGGAATTACATGGTAACTTTCCCCAAATTTTAAATGATGAAAAGGTTGGTCAGGCTGCTAAGGATCTATATCGAGATGCACTAAATATGCTTGAAGATATGATTAAAAAAAAAAAAATTAAACCTGCAGCAGTAATTGGTTTTTGGCCAGCTAACTCAGATTTAGACGATATTATTGTTTATGAAAACGATTCTAGAAAAAAAATTTTAAATAAATTTTTTAATCTTAGACAACAGGTAAACAGAAAAAATTCAAAAAGAGCCAATTATTGTCTTTCCGATTTTATAGCTCCTTCAGCTATGAAAATCAGAGACTACATAGGCGGATTTTTAGTAACTGCAGGTCAAGAGATTGAGAATATATCTAAAAAATTTGAAAGTAAAAAAGATGATTATAACTCAATTTTAGTTAAATCTTTGGGAGATAGAATAGCAGAAGCACTTGCAGAAATGATGCATCAAAAAGTGAGGACGGTTTTATGGGGTTATGCCAAAAATGAAAAGTTGACAAATGAACAACTTATAACAGAGGATTATGTTGGGATAAGACCTGCACCTGGTTATCCTGCCTGTCCTGACCACACTCAAAAAGAGACTCTTTTTAAGCTTTTGGATGTAAACAATAATTTAAAAGTAAAGTTAACTGAATCTTATGCCATGACGCCATCCAGTTCTGTCTCTGGGCTTTATTTTTCTAATCCAGAATCATCTTATTTTGGTGTTGGTAAAATTAATAAAGATCAAGTTATAGATTATGCCAAAAGAAGAGGTATTAGTGTTGAAGAAGCAGAAAAATGGTTGGGTCCTAGTTTGAGTTATTCACCAAAGAAAGCAGCATAAATTTGTTTGAGAATGATGAAAAAATTAAACTGCCAGATTTAGAATTTTTATCAACTCTAAATTCCCAACAAAAAAATGCTGTTTTAAATACTGAGGGACCACTTCTCGTTTTATCAGGGGCTGGAACGGGAAAAACAAAAGTATTAACTACTCGTTTAGCAAATATCATTTACACAAGAAAAGGAAATATAAGAGATATTTTGTGTGTTACATTTACGAATAAAGCTGCTTTTGAAATGAAAATGAGAGTTGAAAAAATTCTCAAAACACCAGTGGAGGGAATGTTTATTGGTACATTTCATTCTATCGGTGCCAGATTTTTAAGAAGACATGCAAGTTTTATTAATCTCAAAAGTGATTTTACAATACTTGATTCTGAGGATCAGTTAAGACTATTAAAGCAGGTAATAAATTCTTTAGATTTAGATACTAAATTACATGTACCAAAAAGTTATCTTTATATGATTGATCAACTAAAAAATCATGGTCTTACATATTCTGAGATATCAAATCATGAGTTTGATCATAAAACGAATGGTAAATTAAGTTTAATTTATCGCATGTACCAAGAGCGTTTAAAAAATTATAATTCAGTAGATTTTGGAGATTTAATAATGCTTCCACTTGAAATTTTAAAAAAAGAAAAAGAATTACTTTTCAATTATCAAAAAAAATTTAAATACATACTTGTGGACGAATATCAAGATACTAATGCCTCGCAATATATGTTGCTAAGATTATTATCAGGTAAAAAAAAAAATATTTGTTGTGTAGGAGATGAAGATCAATCCATATATGGATGGAGAGGAGCGCAGCTAAAAAATATTTTGAATTTTGAAAATGATTTTGATGGAGCTAAAATAATTAGGCTAGAGCAAAATTATAGATCGTCAGGAAATATTCTAAATGCAGCATCAAGTTTGATTTCTGAAAATAAGGAGAGAATTGGAAAGAAACTTTGGACTTCAGACCCCTCTGGTGAGTCTGTTGATATTGTAAATTTGGAAAATGATGAGATGGAGGCAGTTTTTGTAGCTGATAAAATAAAAAAATTAATTGAAAAAGGAATTAATTTGTCAAAAGTTGCAATACTTACAAGAGCGAGTTTTCAATTTAAAGATATTGAAGATAGATTTATTCGAGAAAACTTAAAATATAAAGTTATAGGAGGTTTGCGATTTTACGAAAGAGGAGAAATAAAAGACGCGCTTGCTTTTTTCAAGCTTCTTTTAAATAGTGATGACAATTTGGCTTTTGAAAGAATAATAAATATTCCAAAAAGAGGCATTGGCACAGTTTTTTTAAAAAATTTATATAAAATTGCCAGTGAAAAAAAAACTTCACTTTATAAATCTTTAGAAATTTTTAAAGATAATGGAGGAGCTCAAAAAAAAGTTGAAAAAAATATTATAAACTTTTTTTTAATCTACGAAAAACATAAACAAATGCTAAGCACAGAAAATCATTCGGATGTAGCTGGCTCCTTATTAGACGATATTGGGTATACTGAGATGTTACAAAATGAAAAAACAATTGAATCAGAGGGAAGGCTGGAAAATTTAAAAAAACTTGTTGTAGATATTAAAAATAGAAGTAGCCTTGGAGAGTTTTTGGAAGAGGTTAGTCTTCTTACTGAAAATATTAATCAAAAAGATGACAATGATAAAACTTCTTTAATGACACTTCACAGTGCAAAGGGCCTAGAGTTCGATTACGTATTTTTACCTGGATGGGAGGAAGGTATATTTCCTAATCAAAGAAATATTGATGAATATGGTAATAAGGGATTAGAGGAAGAAAGAAGACTCGCATATGTTGGAATAACTAGAGCAAGAAAGAAACTTTACATTTCCTTTGTTAACTTTAGAAAACAATATAATTATAACTTATATCGGTCTATTCCTTCTAGATTTGTCTCAGAATTACCTAAAAAAAGTTGTAATCTAATTTTAGAAAAAAGTTCAATTAAATCTGAGAAAAAACAGTTTAAAATTTTATCAAATAATAAATTTTCAGTAGGTGATTTTATTTTACACACTGAATTCGGAAAAGGAAAAGTACTTGGAGTTAATGGAAAAAAACTACAAATAAAATTTGATAATGCTTCAGGGATTGTAAATATTTTTTCGGATTTTGTGAAAAAAACTGATGTTACATAAAATTTCTTTTTACGTAAATGAGAAACAATTAAAACAAAAAAAAATTTTAAATTTTTTTAAAAATTTAGTTTTTGAAAAAAAAAAAAAAAATTGGAAAATTCAAATAATTAGTAGTGATTATTTAAGAGATTTGAATTTATTGAAATATTTTTTAAAGATAAAAACAAAAATTAAAGTCGATTTTTTGAAAGATAAGAACTGGGTTTTAGCAGTAAAAAAAAAAGATAAACCTGTTTTAACAAATTTATTTACTATTTTTCAAAGTAAATTAAGTAAAACTTTTACAAAAAACTTTATTCAAATTCCAGCAAGTACAGCTTTTGGGACAGGTAAACATTATTCAACATTTTTAACAATTAAAAATATTGAATGGTTAATGAAGAAAAAAAAGTTTTTTAAATCTTTAGATTTAGGGGCTGGAACAGGTCTACTTGCCTTTGTTATAAATAAAATTTGTAAAAAAAATGTTGTAGCAACTGATATTGATCTTGATTCAGAAAAATGTGTAAAAATTAATAAAAAAATTAATGAAATTAATAATGTTTTTTTTGTTAAATGTAAAAATTTTAATTCAATATATTTTAAGGGAAAGAAATTTGATTTGATTGTTTCAAACATACTTCTATTACCATTGAAAAAGAATTCGAGAAATTTTTCCCAATATCTTTCCAGCGGTGGGTTTATTATAATATCTGGAATTTTGAAGACACAAATAAATGATATTACAAGTTATTTTATGAAATTTAATTTAAAATTAGTTAAAAGTATTTATATTAATGAATGGGCATCAATGATTTTTAAAAAATGAAAAAACAAATTAATAAAATTAAAAATCTAGTAAGTATTACAGAGGAAAAGGGAGCAGACTATTATCTCCTATCAACCTCAGATGAATTCTTAAATGAATATGTGCCAGAACATAATATGAGATTAAAGTGGTTAACTAATTTTTCTGGATCTAATGGAGTAGCCCTAATTTCAAAAAAAAAGAATTTTTTTTTTACAGACGGTAGGTACATTTTACAGGCTCAAAAAGAATTAAAAAAAAATTTTGAAATACTCGACTTAAGTAAAATTAATGTTGTAAATTTTATAAAAAATAACTTAAAGAAAAAAAAATTATTAGTTGATACAAGAACTTTTTCCAAAACCTTTATTTTAGATCTTATTAGTGTTTCTGAAAAATCAGAAGTTACTATTATTCATGATAACAAAAATTCTATAGATTTAATTTGGAGGGATAGACCAGCAAGTCAAAATAAACCTATTTTTTTTTTAGATAAAAAATTTTCTGGATGCTCAAGTCTTGAAAAAATAAAAAAAATAAAAAAAATAATATCAAGTCGCACCCTAATAATCACTTCACCAGAATCCGTGTGTTGGCTTTTAAATATTAGAGGATATGATTTACCAAATACACCCTTGGTCTTATCAAGACTTATTATAAATAATAAAAATATTATATTTTATTTAAATTTAAAAAAAGTTCCATATGATTTTAAATTGAAAAAAAAAATGATAGTTAAGGATATTAATCTTTTTGATAAAGACATCTCAAAATTTTCTAATGAGGAAGTTTTTGTTGAAAAAGAAATTCCTTACTTTTTTTTTAAAACTCTAAGTAAAAAAAATAGAGTTAAAGTAGTCAATGATATTTGTAATGAACTTAAATCTGTAAAAAATATAATAGAAATAAATAATTCGAGAAAAGCACACTTGTATGATGGTATAGCGCTTGTGAAGTTTTTTTATTGGTTGGAAAAAAATCTTGATAAAAATATTTCTGAATTTGAGGCTTCAAAGAAATTAGAACTCTTTAGAAAAGAAAATAAAGGTTTTTTTTCTTTAAGTTTTCCAACGATATCAGCAACTGGAGCAAATGGATCAATTATTCATTACAACCCTAAATCTAAAAGTAAAATTTTAAAAAAATCTCAGTTATATCTATGTGACTCCGGCGCACAATATATGGCAGCTACAACAGATATAACTCGTACTATATATTTAGGAGATACTCATGCACCTCAAAAGATTAAAGATATTTATACATTGGTTCTTCTTGGACATTTAAATTTAAGTATTCTTAAGTTTCCCAAAGGTACGAAGGGTTTTCAAATTGACTCAATAGCAAGGTTTGAGCTTTGGAAAAGAGGGTTTGATTATAATCACGGGACGGGTCACGGAGTTGGAAGTTTTCTAGGAGTTCATGAGGGCCCGCAGTCTATATCAAAATCACCTGTTAATGTAGCTCTCAAGCCAGGTATGATTATTTCAAATGAACCTGGGTTTTATGAGAATAAGAAGTATGGAATTAGGATTGAAAATTTAGTCTTAGTAAAAAAATCCTCATTAAAAAATTTTTATGATTTTGAAACTTTGTCTCTTTTTCCTTACGAAAAGGATCTTATTAATAAAAATCTACTGAATGTAGATCAACTTAATTGGATAAATAATTATCATCAACTAGTTTTCAAAAAACTCTCACCATATCTAGACAATGAACACAAAACATGGTTGCTAAGTAAAACTAAGAAAATATTTATGAATAAGTAATTAATTTTCGTGCAGCATTTATTGCTTCTTCAGTTATCTCTTTACCTGATAACATTCTCGCAATTTCATTTAACTTTTCTTTTTCATCTAATTTTTTAAGTTCTATGGCTGATTGATTATTTACTATTTTCTTTTTTACAACAAAATGATCATTGCCAAATGCTGCCACTTGAGGAGAGTGAGTAACAACTATTACTTGTTTAGATTCACCAAGTTTTTTTAATCTTTCTCCAACTGCACTAGAAACTGCCCCACCAATTCCACTATCAACTTCATCAAAAACCATTGTAGTTTTATTATTTTTTTGAGCAATAACTTTAATTGCTAAAGCAATTCTACAAAGTTCTCCCCCTGAAGAAATATTTTTGATTTCTCCC
>Ga0255759_10002222_pt1 | contig 17380 bp, 26 predicted proteins | sample 101ome_20_FD_179959 | JGI IMG/M metagenome (GOLD analysis project Ga0255759, IMG submission 179959) | Coastal salt marsh microbial communities from the Groves Creek Marsh, Skidaway Island, Georgia - 101404AT metaG (version 2) | ecosystem: Environmental > Aquatic > Marine > Intertidal zone >...
TGCCGCAAATATTATTGATACCTACGCATTCTTTTATACAGCGTTTTATCCTGCACCGTGGGTACACGGCGTAGCATTTAACAACACGCTGACTAAGATTGTTGTTGGTTTAATTGTGTTCCTACCAGCATACGGTGTGCTACTTGCAACACTAAAAAATAAATTTGGTGTAGATGCCCTTGTCCTTAAAGATGAGGTCAAACCAAAAAAAGGTAGAAAGAAAAAAGCATAATGGAACTTAATGTTCTTCAAAATTTCAAAGGTGTGGAGATGCAACCATTTCCACATCTTTGCATAGACAATGCACTTCCGGAAAAAATTTATAATGAACTTGTAGATACTTTTCCGGAAGACATTGTTTGTTCAACACAGGTTTTGGATAATGGTATTACATATAGATATAAATCAAATCCGGTTTTGATTGAAGACAAAGTTCCTAATATATGGAAGGATTTTTTCTCGTATCATACTTCACAAGAATTTTTTAGATACGTAATAGAAATATTTGAAGATTCATTTTTGAAATATTATACTAAAGATATGTATGAAGAAATGATATTAGGTGATGTAGGTGTAAGAAAAATTTCTAAAAAAACAAAATATGTGACCGATTGTCAGTTTGTAGTCCACGAGCCTATTGAAGAAACATCAACATCACGAACACCACATTTAGACAATCCTGGAGAAATTTATGCAGGACTGCTATATATGAAGAAAACAAATGATATTAGTACAGGTGGTAATTTTACCTTACATGAAATAGATAGCGTAGATAGAGTTTACAACAAATCAGGTAGGGCAGTAGAAAAAAATAATCCTGTAAAAGAAATCGAATATAAACCAAACACTTTTTGCATGTTCTTAAATGTACATAATAGTGTACACAGTGTCACTCCAAGAATTAATGCATCTGAAAGAAGACGCAGTATTAACATAATAGGTGAGTATAATAAGACAGGCAAGATGTGGGAAACGGAAGAAATAAAAGATGCCACTTTATAGTAGTAGATATATAGAAGAATTAAAATTGCTTCACGCTAGAACAGATAGACCGCGAGGTTTTGGCGGAAAAGTAAAACCATTAGGAGCATTTTATTCTTTCTTAGATAAATGGCAACCTGATACAGTTATCGATTATGGTTGCGGCAAAGGAGCAATCCTAAATCACTTACAAATTAATTATCCTAAAATTACATGGCACGGTTATGATCCTGCGGTAAGTCAATTTAGGAATATAGAATTAAAAAAATATGATTGTTTATTTTCAAACGATGTGCTTGAACACATAGAACCACATTGCTTAGATAGTGTACTAGATCATATGTGGCAATTGACAGAAAAGTTTTTATGGTTAAGGATAGATACTAAACCTGCTAGGAAAAGTTTAACAGACGGTCGTAATGCACATTTAATATTAGAAGATAAAGATTGGTGGTTAGAAAAATTAAGTCAATATCCTGGAAAACTAATATATGCTGAACTAGGCAAGAAAGGTAAACTAGATGTCGCTATCGAAAAATAAATTAATACCAAATGAACAATTAATCTATGAAAGAGTGGATCAAACAGTATTTGCAAGATATGCAAGTAGGCCAGACATACCAAGATGGATTATTGGAGGAGATCCTAAAGATGTTGCTAAAAAACAAGGAAAGTTATTTGATTATGCTGATTGGCAAGATATGATGGAAGAAGCAGATAACAATCCTGTATTAAAAAAATATTTACAAAAAGCAGTAGAAGCTTTTTACTTAACCAAGGAGAAACAATGAGAATAATAGCAGGACCATGCCAGCATGAGTCACTTGAACAAAGTTTCAAGATTGCAAAAGAATGTAAACGAATTTGTATGAAACATGGAGTTGAATATGTTTTCAAAGCAAGTTTTGATAAAGCAAATAGAACAAATGTCAAAGGTAAACGTGGTCAAGGCTTAGTTAAAACAATGGAAGATTTTCGTGTACTAAAAGAAAAAATTCCAATGCTTCAAATATTAACAGATGTCCATACACAGAATGAAGTTTTAAAAATAGCTGCATACTACGATGATGTAGTAGATGTACTACAAATACCTGCATTCCTAAGTAGACAAACAGACTTAATTCAAGCCGCATGCAAAACAAACAAAATTGTAAATATCAAAAAAGGACAATTCTTAGCACCATGGGATGTTGAAGGTATTCTAAGCAAAACTGAAAATGCTAAGGAAGTATGGATAACAGAGAGAGGTACAAGTTTTGGTTATAATACCCTTGTTGTTGATTTTACTGGTCTTCAGTATATGCTTACTAATTATGACGTTCCTGTTGTATTGGATGCTACCCATTCAGTACAGAAGCCGGGTGGAAACGGCACTTCAAGTGGAGGGAATCGCGATTATGTTCCTGGGCTTACTCGTGCCGCTAGTGCTTTGGGCATCAACAACTTCTTCTTAGAAGTCCATGAAGATCCCGATAATGCACCCAGTGATGGACCTAACATGCTTAAACTAAAAGATTTTGATAAGGTGATACATGAAATCAAACGCTATTCTTATACCGGCTAGATACGAAAGCACACGCTTTCCAGGTAAACCGTTAGTGGAATTAGACGGTGTACCTATGATAAAACGTGTATATGACACTTGTAAAAGCACAGGTATTGATACATATGTTTTGACAGATGATCAAAGGATATACAATGCAATTGGTCCTGATTGTTTTATCGATTACAAATATTATGACAACGGCACTGAAAGATGCGCAGGTGCCGTAAATAAATTTGATGTATTACAAAGCTACGATCAATTTATAAATGTACAAGGAGACATGCCCGATGTAAGTGTAGACATGATCGAGACATGTCGATGGCATTTGGACAATTATCCTATTGCAACCCTATACACTGAGATGAAAAAAGACTTGCAAAATGATCCAAACAGTGTTAAACTAGTACGTAGCGGTGACAAATGTTTATGGTTTGGTAGAGGTATGACAGGATATGGAGATTGGCATTTAGGTGTTTACGGTTATCGCAAAGATACATTAGAACTATACATGACATATGATATTGAGCAAGAAGAAAAAGTAGAAAAACTAGAACAACTACGCTGGTTAAAAGCTGGTTGGGACATTGGATGTATGCGTGTAGATTTTAATGGAATAGAAATTAATGCACCAGAGGATGTAGAATTATGGCACAACAAAAACTTCCACTAAAAGATATTTTAGCTGCAATAGACATGGGTGCTAAAAATGTTTGGGATGAAATATCGATAGAAGAACGTAAACAAATAAGTTTTTGGCTTTTGAATAGATATGTATCAAGTATAAAAGGTAATAGAGAAAAACAAGAACTTGCAATATTCAAAACTAACGAATACTATAACAAAAACTGGAATGTATTAGGAACTAAACATCCAAAACTTCAATGGCAACTGTTATGCAACGCAGGTGGTACAGGAAAAATTGAATTTCATGAATGGTTAGGATTGAAACAGAAGAAGTCTGCAAATTCTAAAGCATCTAAGTTTTTACAAGAACGATTTCCAAATATGAAACAGGACGAGGTAGAATTACTTGCTACAATATCTACAAAAAAAGAAATTAAAGAATATGCCGAATCACTCGGAATGGATAAAAAAGATGTCGACATCTAAACCTTACGTTTGCGAATATTGCAATACAGGATACACAAGAGAAAAAACTCTTGCGGTACATATGTGTGAACAAAAGCGTAGGCATTTACAAAAAAGCGAAAAAAGAGTGCAACTTGGCTTTTATGCATTTAATCAATTTTATAAATTAAGTGCAGGTGCTAAAAAAGAAAAAACATATGAAGAATTTTGTAAAAGTCAATACTACAATGCATTTGTAAAGTTTGGTAGTTTTATTTCAAATGTTAAACCTTTATATCCAGAAAAGTACATCGACTACGTTGTGACTTCGAGAGTAAAACTTGATCATTGGTGTCGAGAAGAGATGTATGAAAAATATGCAATTCAACTGATAAGAAAAGAAGGTGTTGAAACTGCACTTGAAAGAAGTGTAAATACAATGATGGAATGGGCAGAAGAAAATGAGCCTGCACCTTGGAATCATTATTTTGCTCACGTAAGTCTAAATAGAGCAGTATGGCATATAAAAGATGGAAAAATATCTCCTTGGTTAATTCTTAATTGTAAAAGCGGAAAAGATATGCTTGCAAAATTTAATGACGAACAATTGAATATGATATATCATGTAATGGAACCAGAACATTGGGCTATGCGATTTAAACGCAATCCAAACGATATAGAACTTGTACGAGAAATTGTAAAGGAATCTAACTTATGAAAATTTTAATATTTGGTTTGCCAGGCAGTGGTAAAACAACTCTAGCAAAACCGTTCGCAGAATTAATTGGCGGTGTACATATCAACGCAGATGCAGTAAGAGAGCAATACAACGATTGGGACTTTACACCTGAAGGTCGTATGCGACAAGCTGCACGTATGCGTTTTTTAGCAGATGGGGTAGTCATGGCTGGCAAGGTAGCAGTTGCCGACTTTGTGTGCCCAACTGAACAAGCACGTATGGAATTCAATCCTGACTTTACTGTATGGATGGATACTATCAAAGAAGGTAGGTTTGAAGATACAAATAAAATGTTTGTAGAACCTGCGCAATGGGATTATCATGTGTCAAAATGGTTTGACGATACTCACGCACAACTTATGCAAGTTGTTGCAACTTGGATGGAGAGAAATAAAAATGTTTGATTGGCAAAAGCCCACAGCACAGATGTTAGGCAGATGGCAGCCGTGGCACGATGGTCACACTGCACTGTTTAAAAAAGCACTTGCAGAAACAGGACAAGTATGTATTATGATCCGTGATGTAGGCGGAATTGTTGGCGAGGATGCAGGTGACGGCCGTACAGTAAAACAAGATGACAATCCATTTAATTTTGAAGACGTCTATATGAACATTGAACAAGGACTTGCACAACATGGATATGTTTATGGCAATGAATATGTTATAATGAAAGTTCCGAACATTGTTGATATCAGTTATGGACGTGGTGTTGGATATACATTTACACAACACGATTTAGGAGAAGACATACATAATATTAGTGCTACAAAGATTAGAGCAAAAATGAGAAAGGAAGGCGATCTTTAATGCCCGATATTGATATAGACTTTGCTGACAGAGATGTTATACTAGAAAAAGTAAAACACAGAGTTGCAAAACTAGATACAGGTAAAAAGCACAACACAGGAGTTTATGTCACAGAGATTCCACATAATCCTATTGATATGTTATCTACATTAGATTACAAAACAGCAGAAGACAGAGGCTACTTTAAACTAGATTTTCTAAATGTGTCTATATATAAAGATGTTAGAGACGAGGCACATTTAAAAGAACTTATGGAAAAGGAGCCACTATGGGAACTATTGGAGCAAAAGGATTTCGTCGATCTAGTGTTTCATCTAAGCGGGCACGACAGTCTGTTAAAACAATTGAAGCCTACCTCGGTAAGCCAATTGGCAGCAACACTAGCGATAATACGTCCGGCGAAAAGATATCTAGCAAGCAAGAACTGGCAAACGATAGAAAAAGAAGTCTGGATCAAACCAACAAACGGTGAATATTATTTTAAAAAGGCACATGCCATGTCATATGCAATGGCATGTGTTGTACATATGAATCTAATCTGTGAAAAAGCTTCTGCTCAAAGCATAGGCAGTTAACGTTTTGGTTTACGCACTAACTGCACATTCTTGCGTTTTACTCTCTTTATTGAAAGATTACTAAGGTTTACTGTAGGACCTAGCACTATCTTTACGTCTTTGCTATTCATAGACGTCATACAATGTTTAATTTTATAAATTTCTTTTCTTAAAAATATGTTAATAGGTATCATTCTGTTGCTTTCCGACCACCATATATCTCCTACTTCAATAAAGAATCTTTTTTCTTCTGGTGTTCGTGTAGCACTGTAATCTAAAAGAGTCGTGACATATTGGTCTTGATTTACAACAATACCAACGTATTCTTTTCCTCCATAAGTTATAACACTTATAAATGGATATTTTTCTTCAATTTCTTTTCTTAACATATGTTTCCGATAAATACTGTTATGCAGTTTACACCTAGATATTTAGTAAATAACATAGTAAATATTGTATCAAATGATGCAGGATTCATAACGGAGTATAGACCAGTGTACCAAAGACAAATTAAAGTATATAGAGGCATAGACAATGTCTTAGATTTTAGATTATTAAATGCAGATCAAAAACCAGTTAATGTTGCCAACTATACACCTAAATTTGTAGCGTTCGACGAAACTAAAACTAAAGTAATTGAACACGACGGTACTGTACTTCAATTAGATGATAGTGCAGCTCAACGTGGTAGATTTCAAATAACAATTACTGAAAATGATCTATTGAATATACAGCAACAGTTTTTATCCTATAACATTTATCTAGTTAATAACACAGATAATACAAAAACAATAACATATGTAGATAGTCATTTTGACAACGATGCTACTATTTTTGTTTCAAGTGAAGCTTTTCCTGGTGCGAAAGAAAGTTATAGCATAACAACTTTCACAGAAGAATTAGGAGTTGCAGGAGATGATTCAGACAACTATTGGATAAGTGAAAGTACTAATGCACAACCTGCTATCAACGGAAATGAAGCATTGCATACAGCCGCAATATATTCAGACGGTTATACTGGAGATATAACTGTGCAAGCTACTTTAGAAAACAGCGTCACTGACTCTACACTTTGGGCAGATATATCAACAGTAAGTTTAGCAAATGAATCTGAACCAAAACCAGTAAACTTTAATGGTGTCTTTAGTCACCTTAGATTTAAAGCCTCTGCTAATCCAGCAGACAAAATATCAAAAATTTTAGTAAGAAATTAGTTGACAATACACATTTAATTTGCTATACTTAAACTATGAGTATTGTCTTGGAAACACTTACGACCTATTTGCCTGCAAAGCGAAAAACAACTCCTAGTGGTTGGATCAGCTTTAATGCTCCGTGCTGTCATCACAACGGTACTACAGCTGACAAGAGGCAACGCGGTGGATTAATATCAAACGGCGAAGAAGGTGTAAGCTATCACTGTTTTAATTGTGGATTCAAAGCAAGTTGGCAACCGGGAAGAAACTTATCTCACAAAATGCGAAAACTACTACAATGGTTAAACACACCTGACGATGTAGTTAATAAGTTAGCATTACAGGTTATGCAAGAGAATGAAGGTGTTGAAACACAAAATAGATTGGTTCAACTTCCATCGTTTAATTCAGTTGAATTGCCTCCTAGTGCTAGACCTGTAGATGATTGGGCAGATTACTGTGCGTTAGAACCTACAGGAGTAGATAAAAATTTGGTTGCTGTGTTTGAATATATGAAACAACGTGATTTGTATGTAGACGACTATAAATTTTATTGGACTCCTGAATTAGCATATAGAGACAGAATAATTATTCCGTTCTATAACAAAGGTGAAGTTGTAGGTTGGACTGCTAGGACTGTTAGGAAAGATAAAAAACCTAAATACCTAAGTGAGCAACAACCTGGCTATGTGTTCAACATAGATGAGCAAAGAGAAGGCAAAGTTTTTGTTATTGTTTGTGAAGGACCAATAGATGCTATACACATAGAAGGAGTAGCCTTGTTAGGAAGTGAAATCAAAGATCAACAAGCACTGCTGGTGAATAGCTTAAATAAAGATGTTATAGTTGTGCCCGACAGAGACGAAGCAGGTGCAAAATTAGTAGAGCAAGCCATTGAACTAAATTGGTCGGTGAGCATGCCAAATTGGCCAGCTGATGTTAATGATATCGGAGATGCTGTAGCAAAATATGGACGTCTTTATGCGCTTCACTCTATAGTGAGTGCGGCAGAAGGCAATGCGTTAAAAATTAGACTAAGGAGTAAAACATGGTTTGGTTAAAAAATTTATTTGCTAAATTATTATCACCTATTGATAATTGGAAACGTGCAAGAGTAAGGAGGAAGAGGATAGAAGAGCTTAAGAAGCGAGATCCTTTTATATACAAATGATATCAGAATTTAAATATGGAATTTTTGAATTTCTAAAAAGACTTATAAATGGAAGTAGTGCAGCACTTGCACTAATATACACTTGTGGACATATCGTAATTGCAATGACAGTTGTAAGTATAATGACTGGCGCAAACTTATGGGAAGCAGGTGCAGTGGCACTTATAGAACCAGCAATTAATGGTGTATGGTTTTATGTGCTTCACAACATTTACAAAAAAATAAATGCAGGCAAACAAACAACTTGACAAACACACAGGAAGAGCATAGTATATAAGTATGGCAACAAGGCAAAATACAGACTACGGATACGATATACAAAAGGTTTATTTAGAAATGATGCTCACAGATGCTGAAACATTTGTGAGATGTCAAACTGTTTTTAACCCTTTAGCATTCGATAGACGTCTACAAGATGCAGCAAAATTCTTAGACAATTATGTGTCTGAGCATAACGCAATGCCTACATTTGATATGATCAATGCTGCAACAAAAGCTGATTTGAAAGATCCAGGACAGCTCAAAGAAGAACATTTAGATTGGCTTTTGTTGGAGTTTGAAACATTCAGTAGGCATAAAGCGTTAGAATCTGCTATACTTAAAAGTGCAGACTTATTAGAACAAGGCGAATATGGTCCAGTTGAAGACTTGGTTAAGAAGGCTGTGCAAATTGGTCTGCAAAAAGATTTAGGTACAGACTATTGGAAAGATCCTAAAAGTCGACTGGAAGCAATCAAAGACAACAACGGACAAGTAAGCACAGGTTGGGCAAGTCTTGATAAGAAACTGTTTGGTGGATTCAACAGAGGTGAGCTGAACATCTTTGCAGGTGGTTCAGGTGCAGGTAAGAGTTTGTTCTTAGCAAACTTAGGTGTGAATTGGGCATTGAACGGAATGAATGTGTTATATCTAACACTAGAACTTTCAGAGAACTTGGTTAGTATGCGTGTTGATGCAATGGTCACTGATATTCCTACACGTGATATATTTAAAAGCATTGATGATGTTGAAATGAAAGTTAAGATGATTGGCAAAAAATCAGGTGCATTCCAAGTTAAGTATATGCCAAGTGGTAAGACTCCTAACGATATTAGAAGTTATATCAAAGAGTATGAGATTAAAACAGGCAAGAAAGTTGATGTGCTACTAATTGACTATTTAGATTTGCTTATGCCAAATGGTGCAAAAGTAAGTGCAGAGAATTTGTTTATCAAAGACAAGTATGTGTCAGAAGAACTTAGAAACTTAGCAATGGAGTTGAACACAGTATTTGTGACAGCAGCACAGTTGAATAGAGGTGCTGTAGAAGAAATTGAATTTGATCACTCGCATATATCGGGCGGACTATCTAAGATTCAAACAGCTGATAATGTGATTGGTATCTTTACAAGTCGTGCTATGCGTGAGCGTGGACGCTATCAGATACAGTTAATGAAAACTAGAAGTTCAAGTGGTGTCGGTGCTAAGGTTGATCTTGAATTTGATGTAGACAGTTTGCGTATTAGAGATCTTGCAGAAGACGATGACTATCAAGAATTTAACAAACGCAAGTCTACAATATTTGATAGTTTAAAACGAACAAGCACACCGGAAGAAGGTGAAAAAGAAATAAATGTAGATCCTGCACAAGGAGATACTGTTGGTAAAATACGTGCAGAAACAGATTCAACAAAACTAAAACAATTCCTAAATAATTTAGGAAATGAATAATGGAATTTTGCTTGCACAAGAATTACAATCAAGAAGTTGTTGATTGGGCAGAAGCTATAGACAATTATGATTACAGTGTATGCAATAACGAAATAATAAAATTTAAAGCTCCTGGATTTTTTGTAATTCATAGTGCTGATAAAATAAACAAAGTAAAAGATGTCATGCAAAAATTAAATTGTAGTGTTGCACATTGCTATCTAAATTTGACTGTTATGGCGGAAACATTTGGTAGACATTGCGATAATGTTGATGTAAATTTTTGGCAGTGTCAAGGTAAAACAGAATGGACCGTAGATGGATACGGTACACACATTTTAGAACCTGGAGACTTAATACAGGTTCCAAAAGGCATCTACCATAGTGTAGAAGCTTTAACACCTAGATTAGGTATATCGATGAGTACGGAGTAGTAATGTTATATAAAGTTGAAACAGATTTATGGTTAGGTCATTGTAAAGACGATCCAGTCAGACCACATCTTCCTTTAGCATGGAGAATTAAAGATGGCAGAGAAGTATATGCCCTTTTCGAAGACCAATATGCTGAAGAGGCTCCTGTACTACATGAAGGACCCAGAGCAATTATTTGTGTGGCCTATACTAAGGGTGTTGCCTTAACTGAAGAGGATCTAGAAAATACTGACGACCCTGATACTGCAATGTTCTATACCGTGTGGAGTTATGACAAGGGGGCCGGCAGAGAAATAGTTAATGCTGTAGCTGCCCATATCAAAGAAACAAGAGATGACATCACAAGATATATGACCCTATCACCGTTAACTGAAATGGCTGAACGTTTTCATCTACGCAACGGTGCAACGTTTTTCAGACGTGGCAAAACTTGTCAAAATTTTGAGTATACCCTTTGAGATTTTATCTTAGCTCATGTGAATATAAATGGACCCATGCTAAAACAAGTATGGAACAGATGTGGATCATGAGAGAAGTTGGACAAGAGATTTACAAACTAATAGAATCAAAAGATTGGGAATGGAAGCTGATAAGAAGCAACAGTCAAACACTTCCTGAAGACTTATACTGTAGATGTGATATCTATGTAGAAACAGACGACAGCAAAGCTGCAACACTTTTCGCACTCAAATTTCCTAAAGCCCAGCCTGTTCACATTGCTAAATAACTTGCGTTGGAAACAACGACTAGGCAATGACAAATAGAAAAGAGGCTACAATGGCAACAGATTTAGAAAACATACAGAGGCTATTAGATAGATTTAAAAGGCCTATCCCATCCGGAGACGAATATCAAACTCGTTTAGCTGAAGAATTTGAGCTCATTCTCAATCAACGATTCACTGATTACTTCCTACAAATCTGCGATATCATAGACATTACCTCAGACCTTACTCACATGACACGTGGGTCAGCTGGGTCAAGCCTAGTTTGCTACTTGTTGGGTATAACAGATGTTGACCCTATCAAGTGGAACATACCTGTGGCACGGTTTATGAATCCTATGAGGGACGACCTGCCAGATGTTGATATAGACTTTGAACATTGGCGTCAGACAGAAGTAATGGAACGCATATTCAAAAAATGGCCAGGCAAGACGGCAAGGTTAAGCAATTACGTGACCTACAAGGAGAAGTCAGCCCGCCGAGAAGCTGCCAAGCGACTCGGAGCCACAGGTAATCTTCCGCGCAACTTTACCTACGAATCAGTAGGAGTTGATCCCAAAGAAGCCAAGCGTATAGAACGCAAGCTCATGGGCAAGAAGAGAGCAATATCAAAACACTGTGGAGGCATCGTAATGTTCACTAGGCAACTACCTAAATCACTAATATCACAAGACAACCAAATACTACTAGACAAATATGAAGTAGAAGATCTAGAACATCTCAAAGTAGATGTACTAGCAAACAGAGGATTATCACAACTACTTGAGATTGATCCTCACACTAAATTGGCCGATTATCCGCGCATAGACGCCCGTACAAGCGCCTTATTATCAAGAGGTGATGTGTTGGGCGTGACACAAGGAGAATCGCCTGCTATGCGGCGTTTATTCAGGGCTATACAACCTACTAGTGTAGAAGACTGCGTATTCGCTACTGCTATGATACGTCCTGTAGCAATGAGTGGCAGACAAAAAGCGGCCATGTTTCAAGACTGGTCAAAAGAAGTAATGCAAGACAGTATAGTGTTCGAAGATGATGCTATAGATATTATAAGTAGTATCATCGGTGTAGATATGTATGAAGCCGATATGTATAGGAGGGCATTTGCAAAAAAGAATGATGAAAAGATTTTGGAATTTGTTGAAAGGCTCGGTAATAATCCGCGCAAGCAAGAAGCAATGGCGGCGCTTCAAGAACTATCAGGTTTCGGCCTTTGTAGAGCTCATGCAGTCAACCTCGGAAGACTCATCTGGGCACTCGCGTATCAAAAGGCGCACAACCCGGAAGCGTTCTGGAGGGCGAACCTAAAACACTGTCAAGGCTCATACAAGCAATGGGTCTATCAATGCGAAGCACATCGCAAGGGTATTGAAACAAAACCTGGATGGTGGCAAAACGGATTTATACCAAACTGCTATGTTAAACAGCAATGGTTAGACAGAGTATCTTTTGCAGGAGTTATTGCTAACGGTAGAGTGTTTCGTGGCAAGAACGGACGTTGGGTCACATTTCTAACACTAGGAACTAACTACGGTGAATACATAGACGTCACTATACCTAAACCATTTGCATATAGAGATGGTGATATTGTATATGGATCAGGAAAAGTAAAACATTCTAATAATTCTGATTATATACAAACAACTGAAGCTAAACTTACAACTATTCCTAAATGGCTTAATAAGGTAAAAGGATAATGTATTGATTGTAAAACTGTTAGAACCATTTCGACTGTTTGATCCACAAGAGTGTAATCAAATTATTTCCCAAGCTCAAGAGAAAAATCTCAAAGAAGGTTTAGTATACTCGGGTAGAAAAGAAGATACACGAAACAACAAAGTGGCTTGGTTAGAATTTAATCAAGATAGATTTTGGGATCTACTACAAACTGTAAAAGGATATCAAGTTGATTGGCTATCACATCCTTATCAGATAAGTTGCTACCATCCTGGAGAGTTTTATGATTGGCATGCAGATGTCTATACACAAAAACGCAGTAGCCAAAGGGTTTTAACATTAACTTGTTGTTTAGAACCTGCACAAGGCAGTTTATTAGAAATAGAAAATAAAAAATATGATCTTGACAAAGGATATGCTATAGTTTTTGACAGCAAACAACAACACAGAGTCACTGCACCAAAAAAAGATAAAAGGTGGAGTTTTACTATCTGGGCCATGAAGAGAAACAAATAAATAATACTAGTAGTTTATTTGAAAGGATAGTAAGTTGAGATTTGATAACCCTATTACAGATCACGGATTTGAATTTCCAGATCTAGCAGATTTTCCTGGTGTAGAAGATGAACCAAGATTTGAAGCAGATGATAAAGCAGAAAATGATCTACGCACATTACAAGAATCTTTTGAAAATGATGACTGGATGCTGTTTAGTAAAACTTTCAGTACATATTGTGTACTAGATAAAAAAACAAGAGGTAAAATAAAAAAGATGTTTGAGTTTTACCAATGGTTTGAAAGTTCGAGAGTGCATTCAGAAGAGTTTGCAGACAGTGAAATACATGAAGCATTATATGAACAGGGATATTTTCCTACACGTATAGATCTTACAAAAGTAAAAAATCATTTACAAAATCAAATAGAATCTCTATACGAGATCGAAGATCATATTCCAAATATAGGAAGTATGGATAGACATGCACCTGTGAACAAAGGTGCATTAAGATCTATTCATCAAGTTCTTGATGCTGAGGGAATTTTAGATGCAGCTTCTAAGTATCTAGCAAGAGAAAGAAAATTAAAAGTAGGCAGCGCATATTTACACATAGGAACACCTACAGATAGTCACTGGAAACAATTTTATCAAGATCAAACTTATATAAGCAAAACTACTAATTTACATATAGACCCTGTAGAAGACCAGATAAAAGTCATGCTATATCTTAATGATGTAGACATGGAGAGTGGACCGTTTTCATATATACCATATAGTAATAGATGGATACACGATGACGTACAAAATATATTTGGTCGTGCAATAGCAACAGGATCTTACTGTGATACTCCTGAAAAAAGGATAGGTATTTTCCGTTTGCCTAAACGTTTAAGAGTAAGTTTCAATTTCGGTAGAACACTTTTAGATACAAATCCTTTACAACAAAGGATACTAGGAACAGAAAAATTATTTACAAGCAACAATCATAACTGTATAGTTTTTGACCCTGCAGGTATGCATAGAGGTGGAATATGCAACAGCAAAGATAGAATAGCGATACAGGTATTACTAAAATAGGATCAACTATGGACAGCAGAGAAAAAGATAGAGAATATCTAAAAGATACAGGTTTAAAATTATCAGACAAAGTTTTAAACAAAAGAAGATTCAAACCTCAAATACTAGAGCTACACCAAAGAGAGTTTATGTTAGGTCAAGCACTAAATTATCAGAGCAAAGACAAACAAACAATAGATGTTGGTGCAAGCGTAGGACTATATGCCTATGCATTTGCTCAACACTCGCAACATGTTCATTGCTTTGAAGCAGTTCCTTTTGTGCATGACAATAGATTAAATTTAGTAGCAGAACAGTTTGATAATATTACAACATACCCATTTGCGGTTTGCGATAAAGCAGGCACTGCAACATTTTATGTAGATGATAAAAAACTAGGCAACAACAGTTTTTCAAACATAGTTGGCGGACAACCTATTGAAGTTGAAACAGTGACATTAGATAGTTTTGATTTTACTAATGTAGGTTTTTTAAAAATTGACACAGAAGGACATGAACTAAGTGTTTTAAAAGGTGCAACCAAATTAATTGAAACACAGCGTCCTACTTGTATGATAGAAATATATCCTGTGTTCAATGACGGACCTGTAGACGATACATTTAAATACATGTGGGATACTAATGCATATCGTTGTTTTTATAACAAACGTGCAGAAGGTTTGGTAGAAGTAAACAGCATGCAACAAGCCATTGATGTTGCCAATGGTGATATTACTGTGCATGATGGCGACTTTTTGTTTGTAGCAAAGGACTAGTCAATGGCAATAAAACTGCAAAATAGTATGTTTGTTCACATACCTAAATGCGCAGGACGTTGGATCGAAAGACAGCTAATAGATCATGTCGAAGGTGCAGAATGGACAGGGAATCCTATCATGGACGCTCACGACACACCAGATGCTGATGGTTTAGCAGTTTGGGCATTTGTACGAGAACCTGCACATTTCTGCAACAGTCTGTTTTGGCATAGATCAAAAAGAAAACGTATGAGAGGATCGCAATGGAATTGGCAGGATTATCTTAGATTAGAAAATGAATGTGCAGTATCAAATTATGCTAAGTGGATGGAAAACTGTGGTAAATGCGAAAATGGTGTTGAAGAATATTATGCACACTACACAGACAAATATCCTGAATGCGTATTTGGTAAGATGGAAAACCTAGCAGAAGATCTCTTTGCAATACTAGACAAATTTGGTGAAACCTACGACCATAATGCAATACTTGCCAACTCATACACACCAATAGGATTAAAAGGTAAAAGTCAAGAAACAATAGAAAAAATGACAGACTGGAGACGCTATAATATAAACAGAGCAAATAGAAATCTCTGTATCAAATTTGATTATCCCCTACAACGCCTTTGATTAAATATTCAAAAGGTATAGCAAATGGGTTTTCACAATCTAATCACACACGCAGTTGATACTGTTCGCAACGATCTAGGCACTGAGCCTAGCGTCATAGAAATGGGCAATCAAACACTTAAGAATGCCAAACAGCGCAGAACAATCTACAAGCGCCTTGGACTTAAAGGTGTTGAACCTACTAGTGTTAAAGAATGGTATCAGAGTATAGGGTTCTCGTCATACACAGCTATTGACGTCAACGACGACAAAGATGCTGTAGCAATGGATTTGAATCTAGATCTAGTTGAACACTATAACTACACAACCCAACATGACCTAGTGACTAATAACGGCACAGGTGAACACGTATTCAATCAATTGCAAGTGTTTAAGACTGCACACAATCTTTGTAAAAGCACAGGTGTAATGATACACTGCCTGCCTTGCTTTCGTTGGTTAGATCACGGCTTTTATAATTTCAATCCAAATCTATTTACTGCACTAGCAACTGCAAACGGATATCATCTCAGTCATCTTTGGTTGGCACAAAACAATATGGATGCACTGCATGAACTAGATCCAAACATACTGCATAGAGTTGAAACCATGCGTATGGATCTAGCATTAGACACTTGGGAAAGAGACGTATCAATTGTAGCAATCATGTGGAAACGCAGCTCAAGAGAATTCCGTATGCCTATACAGGAACTGTATGGTGGTGACAACATCAACAGTGACGAAATAGGTGATCGCTATGCATAACTGTATAGAAACATATACCATGAACACCGACTTGTGCAAACAGATAGTAGAATGGACCTTGAACAATCGCAAACGTCTTGAGCATGACAGACTAAGACAATACAGTTGGATACCTTTGCCGCAAGTTGACGACAATCTACATCAACAATATATGACAGAACTTGACAGCTGTCTAGATCAATACAAATTAAAATATCCTACCTGTTGGAAAAATCTTAATCTATTTGACGCTACTGAACCTAGACTGCAACTGTATGAACCAGGAGATGCATACACACATGCACACTGTGAAAATGATGGTGTGCCTTGGACTGTGCGTAGACATCTAGTGTATATGACCTATCTCAACACAGTAGATGAAGGCGGCGGCACTGAATTTTCAGATTGGGATTTGACCACAGACTGTGTACAGGGCAACACTGTGATTTGGCCTGCGGGTTGGCAGTATTACCATAGAGGCATAGCTGCACCTTCTCAGCGTAAGATGATACTCACAGGTTGGTATGTGTTTAGAGAAACCACAACAGCTAAACCAATATAAAGGTTGACAGTCTAGCTGATCTATTATATAATATACATATGAAAACACTATTAACTGCACTGCTTTTAGCGGTGCTTTTTTGTGGTCGTGCTTCAGCAGAAGATCCTTTATATGTGCATGTACCTTGGGATTGCAAATGGACCGATGATCCACCTTGTATTGTTATTCCTGTAGGTAATTCAAATAAATTAAACGATCAAATTTCTCCTACCTTTTCATTATCCAAAATAGAAATACAAAAACACAATCTTATAGACTTTGCTAGTGTTATGGAATTTGTACAAGGTGTGGAAGTGTCGCAGTCAGGCCCTACCGGACAGTCGGCTAGTGTGTTCATGCGAGGCACTGATTCAAATCACACATTGGTAATGATAAACGGCATTCCAATAAATGACTCAAGCACACCAACAGGTGCTCACGACTTTGGTCAAGACTTTATGTTTGGTGTACAACAGGTAGATGTATACAAAGGCAGTTCAGGCGCTCATTTTGGTGCAGATGCTATAGGTGGTGCTGTAAACTTTAGAACAACTGTTGACTATGAACGCAAAATAAATATTGATCCAAAC
>Ga0255759_10002229_pt1 | contig 17357 bp, 19 predicted proteins | sample 101ome_20_FD_179959 | JGI IMG/M metagenome (GOLD analysis project Ga0255759, IMG submission 179959) | Coastal salt marsh microbial communities from the Groves Creek Marsh, Skidaway Island, Georgia - 101404AT metaG (version 2) | ecosystem: Environmental > Aquatic > Marine > Intertidal zone >...
AACTGGTGTCATTAAAATATTCAAGGGCAGTGAACTATGTAATCGTGACTTTGTTCCGGTTGAAGAGATTATTCGTCTTCACAAAGAATTCTTCAAAGTAAAAGAATCTGGTGTATGGAACTTTGGCACTGGTAAAACGAAATCATTCCTTGATGTTGCGAAAGAAGTCGCAAAAGAAACAGGCGCTGAGATCAATGAGATTCCATTTCCAGAACACCTGAAAAAACATTATCAATACTACACTTGTGCAGATCTGACTAAACTACGTGCTACAATCTAAAAACCTTATAAATACTGGTAACAGTGTTTAATAGGATATAGACATGGCGAACCCAAGCACAAGACAAGGACTCATCGACTACTGCCTCAGAGAGTTGGGTGATCCAGTTATTGAAATCAACGTAGATCCAGATCAGCTTGAAGATCGCGTCGATGAAGCTCTACAGTACTACCAAGAGTTTCATTCAGACGCGACTCTTCGTACTTATTTGAAACATCAGATCACAGCTGATGACGTAACAAATGAGTACATTCCAATCTCATCCAATATTATATTCGTTTCAAAGCTATTTCCGATTGCGTCAGGTTCTCTGACCAAGGACTTCTTTGACATTAAGTATCAGCTTCACCTCAATGATATTGCTAACATGCAGTCATACATGGGTGACCTTGCTTACTACGAACAGATGCAACAGTACCTATCATTGATTGACATGAAGCTCAATGGTACACCTCTCGTCCAGTTTTCTCGCCACCAAAATCGTCTCTATATCCACGGTGAAAAAGAAACTGATGACTTGGTAGAAGGTGACTATCTTGTTGCAGAAGTATTTGAAATTGTAAACCCAACTACTCATACGTCTGTATGGAATGACATGTGGTTGAAGCAATACACAACAGCGTTAATTAAGAGGCAATGGGGTGCGAACTTAATTAAATTTGAAGGCATGCAGCTTCCGGGTGGTGTTACTATCAATGGTCGTCAGATCTTTGAAGATGCAATGGCAGAAATTGAAAGACTAAGAGAAGCAATCAGACTCGAGCATGAGATGCCAGCTGACTTCTTTGTGGGGTAATTCATGGCAACGAACATTTACTTCAGCCAAGGCGTAAGATCTGAACAGGATCTTTATGAGGACATCGTTATCGAGTCCCTTAAGATGTACGGTCAGGACATCTATTACTTGCCTCGTGATATTGTCAACGAGGATAGAATCCTTGGAGAAGATGTTCCTTCAAGATTTAATTCATCTTACAAGATTGAGATGTATATCGAAAACGTAGAAGGTTTTGACGGTGAAGGAGACCTGTTTACTAAGTTTGGTGTAGAGATTCGAGACCAAGCAACCTTCGTTGTTTCGAGAAGACGTTGGGAACAAACTGTAAGACGTCATGACAATGAGATTCAAGCTGTAAGGCCGCATGAAGGGGATTTGCTCTATATTCCATTCTCAAGGAAAATCTTTGAGATTATGCATGTAGAGCATGAGCAGCCTTTCTATCAGCTACAGAATCTTCCAACATATAAACTTCGTGTTGAGTTGTTTGAATACAATGACGAAGACTTTGACACTGGTGTTGTTGCAATCGATCAGATAGAGAAGAAAGGTTACACTGCTGACCTTTCACTCGTAGATTCTGCTGACACTGGATTTGTTGTTGGTAATACACTGACACAAACATTGTCTTCTGGTGTTGTTATTTCTGGCGAGATTGTAGAATACATAGATTCAAGTAATGTTCTTTCGGTTGCACATGTTGGAGCTGATGATGGTGAGTTCCATCTCTTTACGACAAGTGGTATTGTCAAGTCAGAAGACATTGATGGCAATACATTAACAAGAACTATTTCTGCAATCAATGAGACAGTTGCTCAAGTAAATGCTCAGAACGAATATTTCGAATCATTGACTGACTTCCTTGACTTCAGTGAATCAAACCCATTTGGAGATCCTAGCTAATGTTTGGTGTTTATTTCTATCATGAAAGACTTCGTAAGAGCGTTGCGATCTTTGGTCGTTTGTTTAACGAAATGTATGTTTTGAGAAAGAACTCAAGCGGTGAGACTATTTCTCAAGTCAAGGTACCATTATCATACGCTCCAAAACAAAAGTTTCTAGAAAGAATCCGTTCAAACCCGGATCTAAATCAGGACCAGAGCGTAGCGGTAAAGCTACCACGCATGTCTTTTGAACTATTGGGTATTACATATGACACGACTCGCCAGCTTCCGAAAATCAATAACTATATTAATTCAGGTACTACTAATAATACACGTAATAAGATTTATAGCTACGTACCTTACACCCTTAATTTTCAGCTGAGTATATACGCTAAGAATCAGGACGATGCCCTCCAGTTAGTCGAACAAATTCTGCCAAGGTTTAATCCAACTTACACTCTAACGTTGAGTCCATTAAGTAACCTGACAGAAATTAAAGAAGACGTTCCTATTACAATCGCTGGCGTTACGTTTACTGATGACTTTGAAGGACCGGTAGAACAGAGACGTACGATCATCTATACGCTTGACTTTGAAATGAAAGCGAACTTCTACGGACCGATTGCAGAACAAGGCATCGTTCGTACCTCAATAAATAACTTCTATCAGATCGGCAGTGGCTTGCTTGACTCGGATCAATTGTTGGAGACTCTTACAGTTACTCCAGATCCGACAGATGTAAGTCCAGATTCTGACTATGGATTTAACGAAACGATTGATTATTCAGTGGATAGTGCATAATGAATGATTCTGATAATGCAGAAAATGATTTTGAATATGCTCGTCAAATGTACCATGATCTTCTAGCCAAGGGATCAGCAGCACTTGACGATATGATGGATGTAGCACGTAACACTGAACATCCTCGAGCATTTGAAGTCCTTGCTACTACGATGAAGACTGTGTCTGACATCAATGGTAACCTTATGGATCTTCATAAAAAGAAAAAATTATTTAAACAAAAAGACGAGCCAAAACAAGTTGCAGGCACAACAAATAATAATTTGTTTGTTGGTTCTACTACTGACTTACAAAGAATGCTATTAGCTGAAACTGACAGCAATGTGATTGACATTAAAGACTATAAAGATGAATGAGACCTATCTCGGGAATCCTAATGTAAAAAGAGATGGTGTAGTTACTGAATGGACAAAAGACGATGTCCAGGAATACGCCAAATGCATGAAAGATCCTGCTTATTTTGCAAAACATTACGCGAAGATTATATCACTTGACAAAGGTCTAGTGCCGTTTGACTTGTATCCTTATCAAGAGAAAATGTTTGATTCTTTTAACAATAACAGATTTAGTATTGTTCTTGCGTGCCGACAGTCTGGTAAGTCAATCAGTTCTGTTGCGTATCTTTTGTGGTTCGCAATCTTTCATCCCGAAAAGACAATAGCTGTGCTAGCCAACAAGGGTGCGACAGCACGTGAAATGCTAGCTCGAGTCACTCTTATGCTCGAGAATCTTCCGTTCTTTCTACAGCCTGGTTGCAAAGCATTGAACAAAGGCTCAATAGAGTTTTCGAACAACTCTCGGATAATCGCGGCTGCGACAAGCGGATCATCAATTCGTGGTATGTCTGTAAACCTTTTGTACCTCGATGAGTTTGCATTTGTTGAGAGAGCGGCAGAGTTTTATACATCAACTTATCCTGTGGTTTCGTCTGGTAAAGATACAAAAGTTATTATTACATCGACAGCGAATGGTATCGGTAACACGTTCTATAAGATCTGGGAAGGTGCTGTTCAAGGAACAAATGAGTACACTCCGTTTCGAGTTGACTGGTGGGACGTTCCTGGACGTGATGATGAGTGGAAGAAACAAACAATCGCGAATACTTCGCAGATGCAGTTTGACCAAGAATTTGGAAACACTTTCTTTGGTACTGGTGATACTCTTATTGGCGCAGATACTTTATTAGAACTCAAAGCAAAAGAACCACTAAGACGAGTAGAAAACCAATCTGTTCTTATCTATGAAGAACCAGTTAAAAATCATGAATATATCATGACCGTGGATGTAAGTAGAGGAAGAGGACAGGATTACAGTACATTTAATGTGATCGATATTAGCGCTAGACCCTTTAAACAGGTTGCTGTTTATCGCAATAATATTATCTCTCCATTACTCTTCCCTAACATTATATATAAGTATGCGAAAGTCTACAACGAAGCTTATGTTGTAATTGAATCAAATGATCAGGGTGGTGTGGTAACTAACGGCCTGTATCATGAACTTGAATATGAAAATATGCATGTTGAGTCCGCAGTAAAAGCAAATGCTCTTGGAATCGAAATGACTCGAAAAGTCAAGAGACTTGGCTGTTCTGCTATCAAGGATATTATTGAGAACAACAAGCTTGATATTGTAGATGAAAACACTATCTTAGAAATATCGACATTTGTTGCTAAAGGATCATCGTATCAAGCATCAGAGGGTAACCACGATGACCTGATGATGAACCTGGTGATGTTTGGTTACTTCGCCACCAGTAACTACTTCGGTGAGATGACAGACATTAATCTCAAAGAAATGATGTTCCAACAAAGAATCAAAGAGATTGAAGAAGATGTCTTACCGTTTGGATTTGTAGACGATGGATCCGAGTATATCGCTCAACAAGAAAGAGAAGAGCACCCCTGGGCTATCGAGTACACTGATCAGTTCTAATTTAAAATTATTATAAATACTATCAAGTGAAGATTCTTATTATGTTTTGCTTATAATTAGAACACTGGAAAAGGAAAAACAGTCATGGCACTATTTACTCCCTCAGAGTCTCCAGCGATTGTCGTCAAGGAAGTAGATCTTACAGGCGTTGTGCCTAATGTACAGTCTACAACTGGCGCATACGTTGGTGATTTTCGTTGGGGTCCGGTTGAACAAGCTACCCTCATCGATAACGAGGCTACACTTGCTGCGACTTTCGGATCTCCTGACGATAATGAAGGAAGAGCAGTCGATTTCTTGTCGGCGGCCTACTTTCTGAGATATTCAAATGCACTGCAAACTGTTCGTGTAGTCGACAGTTCAGGTGCAAACGCGACTGACGTATCACAAAGTACTCAGCCCGTAGTTAAAAACCTTGATGATTGGAACTCACAGCAATCAGCAAGAGACAGCGATGAAAACATCTTTATCGCTAAATACCCAGGCGCACTTGGTAATTCATTGCAAGTTTCTTTGTGCCCACAGTCTGCTTCAGACTCAGCGTTTGATAACTGGACATATGCATCAAGCTTTGATGCTGCTCCAGGTACATCTACCTTCGCAACAGGTAGAGGCGCAACAAACGACGAAATGCACGTTGTTGTGATTGACCAAGACGGTCTATTCACAGGTACACGTGGTGAAGTACTCGAAACATTCCCATACGTTTCAAAAGCTTCAAACGCGAAGAACGAAGATGGTACATCTAACTATGCAGTAGATGTAATCAATAATCGTTCTGAATATATCTGGATGGCTGGATTTGGTGCAAGCGGAACATTTGATTCCGATGCAGGTTCAGACGCTGTTTCAGGTACAGACTATAGCACATCAGCAAGAGACGTAAGAACTTCTTCTCTAGCAAATGGTGCTAACTCAGGTACATTGGGAACATCAGAATACTTGACTGGTTTCGATCTTTTCGAAGATAAAGACACCATCACAGTAGACTTCTTGATCGCACCGGGTATGTCAGCACGCGCTGATCAAACAACAGTTGTAAACGATCTGGTTTCAACAGCACAACAAACTCGTAAAGACGCAATCGCAGTTGCATCACCAGCAAGAACAGACATCGTAAATGTTGCATCTACTGCTACTCAAGTAACTAACGCAGTTACAACAGCAGACACATTTACTGCATCTTCTTATCTTGTAGCTGATAACAACTACCTCAAAGTTTACGATAAGTACAACGATAAATATCGCTTTATTCCAGCAGCGTCTTCGACAGCTGGTATCATGGCGGCAACAGACAACAACGCGGCACCTTGGTTCTCACCAGCTGGTCCTCGTCGTGGTCAGTATCTTGGCATCACATCTTTGGCTTCTTCACCGAACAAGTCACAGCGTGATACACTATACAAAGCGGGTATTAACCCAATCTCAAACATTCCGGGACAAGGTGTCCTCCTGTTTGGCGACAAAACAAAACTAGCACGTCCATCAGCGTTCGATCGTATCAACGTTCGTAGATTGTTCCTAACAATCGAGAGAGCAGTTGCTCTTGCCGCTAGAAACACACTCTTCGAATTTAACGACGAGTTTACACGTGCTGAATTTGTGAACATTGTTGAGCCTTTCCTGAGAGAAATCCAGGGTAGAAGAGGTATTACGGACTTCCGTGTTGTATGTGACGAAACAAACAATACAGCAGCCGTTATTGACAGAAATGAATTTATTGCTAATATCTTCATCAAGCCAGCACGTTCAATCAACTACATCACTCTAAACTTTGTAGCTGTTAGAACTGGCGTGGACTTTGAAGAAGTAGCAGGCACAGTATAATAGCGTCAGAGGAGAAAACAAATGGCTATTCTAGGAGTTGATGATTTCAAATCCAAGCTGAGAGGCGGTGGTGCTAGAGCTAATCTGTTCAAAGCAACTATCAATTTCCCTACTTACGCAAACGGTGACGTAGAAATTACTTCATTTCTTTGCGAAGCTGCTCAGCTTCCAGGTTCTACTATCGGTACCATCATCGTACCTTTCCGTGGTAGACAACTAAAAATGGCCGGTGATCGTACATTCGACGTATGGACACCGACTATCATTAACGATACTGACTTCAGAATTCGTAACGCAATGGAACGCTGGATGAACGGCATGAACGGTCATCAGGCAAACACTGGTCTAACCAATCCAGTTGACTACGAAGCAGACTTAATTGTTGAACAAATCGACAAAGACGGTTCTACTCTGAAGACATATAACTTCCGTGGTTGTTTCCCAACAGCTATCTCTCCAATCGATCTGAACTACGCTTCAGAAAACGAGATCGAGAGATTTACTGTTGAGTTCCAAGTCCAGTACTGGGAATCAGATACCACTACGTAAGTAGAATAAATAGAGGGAAGGGCAGGACTTTCTTGCCCTTTCTTTACTATTAAGAGGAATAACAATGGCAGATAATAACGGGCTTAAATTATTTGGATTTGAAATCCGCCGTGCAAAAGCATCGAGCGGAAAGGATATGCTGCCATCAATCGTACCTCCGGTAGACGAGGATGGAGCAGGTTATGTTACTGCTGCTGGTGCTCACTATGGCACCTACGTAAATATTGGTGATGACGACAAAAAATCCAAAGACGACTTTCAATTAATTCGACAGTACCGCCAGGTTGCAACACACCCTGAAGTTGATGCTGCTGTAGAAGATATTGTAAACGAGTCAATTACTTCTTCTGATACAGAAAAATCTGTGAGCCTCGTTCTTGATAACGTTGAAGCTCCAGATAATATCAAGAAGCAAATTACAGAAGAGTTTGATAATGTATACTCCATGCTTGAGTTTAACAACATGGGGCACGACATCTTTAAGCGTTGGTACACAGATGGTAGAATGTATCACCACTTGGTCGTAGACGAAAAGAATCCAAAGCTTGGTATTCAAGAAATTCGTCCGATTGACGCCGCAAAGATTCGTAAAGTAAAAGAAGTCAAGAAGAAAAGAGACCCAGTTACTGGTGCTTCTATTATTGAAAACGTAAACGAGTTCTTTATCTATCAGGATAAACCCGGTTCCACTAAACAAGGAATCAAGATGAGTGCTGACTCTGTCAGCTACGTTACATCTGGTTTGCTTGACGAAGAACGTCGTAAGGTCGTTTCTCACCTACATAAGGCACTAAAACCTATTAACCAGTTACGTATGATGGAAGACTCGCTTGTCATTTATCGACTAGCTCGAGCTCCTGAACGTAGAATCTTCTATATTGACGTCGGTAACTTGCCTCGTGGTAAAGCCGAAGAATATATGAAGAACATCATGGCGAAGTACCGTAATAAACTTGTATATGATGCAAACACCGGTGCCATCCGTGATGATAGAAAAAGTATGTCTATGCTGGAAGATTTCTGGCTTCCAAGACGTGAAGGTGGTAGAGGTACTGAGATCTCGACTCTTCCTGGAGGAGAAAACCTAGGACAGATCGACGATATCATCTACTTCCAGAAACGTCTTTATAGATCTTTGAACGTACCTATTAATAGACTCGAACAAGAATCACAGTTCTCACTTGGTAGATCCACTGAGATTAACCGTGATGAATTAAAGTTCCAGAAGTTTATAGATAGATTACGTTCTCGATTCAATATGCTTTTCTATGGTATCTTAAAGAAGCAACTGATTCTTAAGGGTATCATTACTGAAGAAGATTGGGATGAGTGGAAGAACGATATTATCGTTGAGCATATCCGCGACAACCACTTTACTGAACTCAGAGATGCAGAAATATTGAGAGAAAGAATTCAAACGCTTGATCAGATGCAACAATACGTAGGTGAATATTACTCAAAAGAATGGGTAATGAAAAACGTCCTACAGTTCTCAGACGAGGACATTGAAAACTTGAACAAGCAGATGGATGATGAAGGTCCAAAAGAAGAACCAACTGGAGATGAACAATGAGTATTGAAGATCTAATTGACAATATCACTGGCCAAGAATACGCCAAAGCAGAACCTATGTTTCATGAACTACTTCAATCAAAAGTAAATGATGCACTTGAAGCTGAAAAGGTAAAGGTGGCCGGTCAAATTTTTAACGGCGAAGAAGAAGAGCAGTTAGAAATGGATTTTGATGATGAATTGGAAACAGAAGATGATTCTGAAGAAGAAATTGAAGATTCTGAAGAAATTGCAGAAGAAGAATAAATTTTGGTTACAAATTTGAAATAGTATAAATAATAGTTAAACAAGGTTTAAAATGAAAACGTTTAAACAGCTGAGAGAAGCTCGTGGTAAGATGCCTCCCGGCCAGCATGTCAAAGACATGAAGGTTGGAAAGAATCGTATCATGATCCATAAGGATAAGGGCAGATTCGTTGTTTATATTGATAATGAAAAATTAGACTCTTACACCAATCAGGCTGAAGCTGAGAAGATGGCGAAAGAGTTTCTAAAACAATATAAAGGTTAAAACGATGAAACTAATTGCTGAATACAACGACCACAATATTGAAGTCATCACCGAGGCAAAAGAGTCCGGTGGTAAGAACTACTTTATTGAAGGCGTGTTCATGCAAGCAGAGCAAAAGAACCGTAATGGCCGGATCTATCCGAAAGCTATTATGGAGAAGGCTGTTGATAAATACGTTAAAGAACAAGTTAATTCTAAGCGTGCTGTTGGAGAACTAAACCATCCCGAAGGACCAACAGTAAACTTGGACAAAGTATCCCACCTCATTGAGGCGCTTGATTGGCAAAACAATGATGTTGTGGGTAAAGCACGCATTTTGGATACTCCGAATGGACAGATCGTTAAGGGTCTGCTTGATGGTGGCGTTCAACTGGGTGTTTCAACTCGTGGTATGGGTAGCCTCGAGCAGAAAAACGGCGTAATGGTCGTCAAAGACGACTTTATTCTTAATACGGTTGATATCGTACAAGACCCATCTGCACCGACTGCATTTGTAAATGGAATCATGGAAGGTGTTGAGTGGATCTGGAATAACGGCGTGATTGAAGCTCGAGAAATTGAAAGAATGGAGACTGAAATTAAGAAGGCTCCACGTGCGGATCTCTATGAGGTTCAAACTCGTGAGTTTAAGAATTTCCTCTCGTTGCTGAAAAGTAGAACATAAGGAGTCAAACATGACTGATCAAATCCAAGGACAGGATGTTGAGCTCGATGACAACGACGTTGTGGAAGCTCACGATCCTAAAAATGCAGAGGCACAATCTGTCGCTTCTGTAGATTCTGCGGAAGACCAAGGCCCTAAGGCGAAAGCTCGTAAAGGCGACAAATCAAACGCAGAACCAATGCCAAAAACAAAAGCTGGCATGATCAATGCAATGTACGGCAAAATGTCTAAAATGAAAAAAGAAGACCTTGTCGGTGCATATGGCAAAATGATGGGTGAAGACGTAGACCTAGACGAAGTCGAGGCTACTCTTGCTGAAGATCAAGATCTTGACTATAAAGTCGATTTCTCTGACGACCTAAACGCATTGGTTGAATCTGAGGCAACTCTTTCAGAAGAGTTTAAAGCCAAAACAGCTGTAATTTTTGAAGCTGCGGTAAAAGCAAAACTTTCCGAAGAAATCGATCGTTTGGAAGAAGCATATGCGGAAGAACTGGAAACAGAGCTAGCTTCTACAAAAGAAGAGATGGTAGAGAAAGTTGATAGCTACCTCAACTATGTTGTTGAGACATGGATGGAAGAAAACAGAGTGGCTGTACAAGCTGGTCTGCGTACCGAGATCGCAGAGACATTTATGAACAAGATGAAAGATCTGTTCGTAGAGTCTTATGTCGAAGTACCTGAGTCCAAAGTTGACCTCGTCGACGAACTAGCTGCTGCAAACGAAGAGCTTGAAGAAAGCTACAACGATGCAATGGCAAAATCTATCGCACTTAGTGAAGAGCTAGAAGACCTAAAGCGTGATGCTATCATTCGTGAAGCAGCTCGTGATCTAGCAGAAACACAAGTCGAAAAACTAAAAACTCTTGCGGCAGACGTAGACTTCGAAGATGAAGCAACATTTGCACAAAAAGTTGCCACAATCAAAGAAGCATATTTCGCAAAGAAAACCGCTGAGTCAGCAATCGTTGAAGACACTGAAGAAGAAACACCTTCTGAAGAAGTTAGCGACGTAATGTCTCAGTACCTTAACGCAATTAGAAAATCATCCAAGTAAGGAGTCCCTATAATGGAAACTTATGATCGTTTGGTGGAAAAGTGGAACCCAGTTCTAGCAGAAGAATCTGCTGGTTCTATCGCTGACTCCCACCGTAAAGCAGTTACCGCTGTTCTTCTAGAAAACACAGAAAAAGCTCTTCGTGAAGAGCGCGCACAGATGAACTTCTTGTCAGAAGCTGGTCCTGCTACTTCTGTAACTAACGCTTCTGTATCTAACTGGGATCCAGTATTGATCTCATTGGTACGTCGCGCAGCACCTAACATGATCGCATATGACGTTGCAGGCGTTCAGCCGATGACTGGCCCAACAGGCTTGATCTTCGCGATGAAAGCACGTTACGGCACAGGTACAACTGGTGCAACTGAAGCTCTATTCAACGAAGCAGACACTACATATGCTGGTGACTCTTCTGATACACAATCTGCAGACCCATCAGGTCTAGGTGGATTGACCGACTCAAATGGCGACTCATCGATCAACAACGATCGTACTGGTCCAACATTTGGCGACGGTATGACAACAGAGAATGCAGAACTTTCTGGCGCATTCCGCAACATGGGCTTCACCATCGAGAAGCAAACCGTGACTGCGAAATCACGTGCGTTGAAAGCGGAATATTCTCTAGAACTAGCACAAGACTTGAAAGCGATTCACGGTCTTGATGCTGAGACAGAATTGGCAAACATTCTGTCAACAGAGATTCTAGCGGAAATCAACCGTGAAGTAATCCGTACAATCAACAGCCAAGCTAAAACTGGTGCTTCTCAAGCTTCTACAGCAATCAACGGTATCTTTGACATGTCAACAGATGCTGACGGTCGTTGGTCAGTTGAAAAGTTCAAAGGCCTACACGTACAAATCGAACGTGATGCAAACGTAATCGCAAAAGAAACACGTCGCGGTAAAGGTAACTTCGTTATCTGTTCTTCTGACGTTGCTTCTGCTCTTGCAGCTGCAGGTGCTTTGGACTATGCTCCAGCGCTTTCAACTAACTTGAACGTTGACGACACAGGCAACACATTTGCTGGTGTTCTTAACGGTAAAACAAAAGTCTATATCGACCCATATGCGACAACTGACTATGTAACTGTAGGTTACAAAGGCACAAACCCATATGACGCCGGTATCTTCTACTGCCCATACGTTCCACTAACAATGGTACGTGCGGTTGGTGAAAATGACTTCCAGCCAAAAATCGGGTTCAAAACTCGTTACGGCATGGCAGGCAACCCATTCACACCTGGTGCGATCAGCAACAACGGTTTGGGCACAGCTAAGTCTAACCAGTACTACCGTATCTTCCGTGTAGACAACATCATGGCGTAAGCCTGATATAACTATAAGAGATCTTAAACTTGGAGGGCTTCGGCCCTCCTTTTTTTTATAAAAAAGTTTCGTTTGTTTTCAATCACTTAAGAAAAAAAAGCGTAAGCTATTGTTTTTAAACAAAACTTTTTCCTTTACATTTGCTTTTTTATATGGTATTCTAGATATATCAGATAAAGGAGATACCAATGTTACTACCAAATGGCTCAATGATCAAGAACGACGTAATCGAATGCTTCAACGCAGCAGTTCAAGACGAATTCAATACGCGTCCTGGTGTTGGTACAACTGACTTCTGGAACTTTGTTGAGTCTGACATGTATCAAGGTCTTCGTATGTTCTATAACTCAGAATACATTGACGCTTGCTTTGACGTATTAGCAGATAACTTTGAAAACGCATAAGGAGACTATTTTACTCAGCGTCGTGGAGATGAGGGGACCGGGCCTAAACTCTCCCAGACAATCACGTCGTTGAACAGCGGCGTTGAGTAAAGCAGTTTCCCTCGAAACTTGGCTGCTGAAAAGCAGCCTTTTTTCGTTTATAAATAGTAGCAAGTTCAGTAATGGAAAACAACTATGCCTACATTAAATCCAAGTGTCACTGTAGACGTAAGTACTACGAGCTCTACGAGCCAGCTCAATAATATTAACTACCTACAGCCAAACGCGTTTAAACTTACAATTGATAGGAAGAACTTTCCTAACCTTGAGTTCTTTGCTCAATCTGTGCTGCATCCAGACACATCTCTAACCGCAGCAGAACTTCCACATCTACGTGTGGCAAATGTACCTTTTGCTGGAGATACGTTACGGTTTGGAGAACTATCTGCATTGATTATTCTAGATGAGAACATGAACTCATACATTGAGATGTACAACTGGATTACTCGCATCGTACAACAGGATTATAAATCTCCACTAAATAGAACTAGTACGATACCACCAACGAGTGCTGATATTACTGTGTCTATTCTATCTAGTCACAATAACGTTACTCGACAAATCAAATACAAGGATTGTATACCAACTGGTCTGGGTAACATATCTTTTGAATCGACCACCACCGAATCTTTTATTACGTATCCCGCTAATTTTAGATTCTCTTACTTTGAAGTTTCTTAACTGAAATAGGAACATTATGATTGACTTGAAAACGATTCTTGCTATGTGGCAAGAGGACTGCATTATTGATAATAATAAACTAGACTCAACTTCTCGAGATACTCCGAAACTACACGCTAAGTACCTTCAGCTCTTGGCCGAGGCTAAGCTCATGAAGAAGAAAGCGGAGTTTGCTCAGAAGAACCTACTCAAAGAGAAATGGCTGTATTATAACGGAAAGATGGATCAGGACCAGCTGATTGAAAAAGGTTGGGATCCCGATCCGTTCAATGGTCTACGTATTCTCAAAGGTGAAATGGATTACTATTACGACTCAGATCCAGAGATCCAGCAGTCCGAAGAGAAAATAGAGTACTGGAAGACGGTTATAGATAGTCTTACAGATATAATTGATAACTTAAAATGGAGACATCAAACTATCTCGAACATGATTCGTTGGAGGCAGTTTGAACAAGGTGACTGATGGCTGACTATAAGGTTCAACTCAAAGACTATAGTATGATGTATGTCGACTGTGAACGTGGACATGCTCAGGAACTATCAGAGTACTTCTCTTTTTACGTTCCCGGTTATAAGTTCATGCCTGCTTATCGTAATAAAGTATGGGACGGAAAGATTCGCCTGTACAATAGCATGACAAATGAGTTGAACGCTGGCCTATTTCATTACCTTCGTAAGTTTTGTGCTGAGAGAGGATACACCTATGAGGTCGAAGAGTCAGATTACGGTGCACCTACAGATAAAAATATTGTAGAACAAAAAGTATTTGATCAGTTCTTACAGGCTTCTCACTTACCTTTCCCTCCAAGAGACTATCAGTACGACGCAGTAATCCGTGCTTTGATTTCAAATAGAGCTATTCTGTTATCACCTACAGGATCTGGTAAGTCATTCATTATCTATTTGATTATGAAATATTGGATGAGTATGGTAAATGAACATGATAAAGTTTTGATTATTGTTCCGACTACATCTTTGGTCGAACAGATGTACGCAGATTTTAAAGACTACGGAATGTTAGTTGAGAACGCCTGCCATAGGATCTATTCGGGTAAAGACAAGAACACGGACAAACGTGTTATCATATCAACATGGCAGTCAATCTATAAGTATCCTAAGAAATGGTTCGAACAGTTTGGTATGGTAATCGGTGACGAGTGCCACGGGTTTAAGTCTAAGTCCCTGTCGTCTATTATGAACAAGGCGACTCAAGCAAAGTATAGGTTTGGCACAACTGGCACACTCGACGGTACACAGACTCACAGACTTGTTCTCGAGGGATTATTTGGTCCCGTCCATCAGGTCACCATGACAAAAACGTTACAAGACGAAGGAACATTGGCTCCTTTAGACATTAAAGTACTTTTATTAAATTATTCAAAAGAAGTGAGGAAAGACTTTGGAATCAAGACATACCAGCAAGAAATTGACTTCCTTATTGGAAACACTACTCGTAATCGGCTCATTCGCAATCTCGCTTTGGATGCTAAAGGAAATACTCTCGTCTTATTTAATCGTGTGGACGCTCATGGAAAGCCTCTCTTTGAGATGATAAATAGTAAGGTAGAGGAAGGACGGAAGGTGTTCTTCGTTTCTGGTGAAGTAGCAACTTCGGACAGAGAAGCAATTCGTAAAATCGTGGAGAAACAGAAAGATGCTATTATTGTCGCAAGCCTGGGTACTTTTTCCACCGGCATTAATATACGTAATCTGCATAATATTTTATTTGCAAGTCCGTCAAAGTCCCAAATTAAAGTCTTGCAGTCAATCGGACGAGGACTACGACAGTCAGACGACGGGAGAGAAACTACTCTTTATGACATCACGGACGACCTCCACTGGCAAAACAGAAAGAACTACACTTTACTTCATGGAGCAGAAAGAGTAAAGATCTATGACAAAGAGCAGTTCAACTACAAAATTATTAAGGTAGACATAGAATGAGCGAACCATTAGTCAGACAGATGAAACTCACCAGCGGTGACGAAATCATTTGTGAAGTCATTGACTGGGTTGATGACGAAGGACCTATGGTCGTAGTTCGCAATCCTCTTCGTGTAATTACTGTAGACAAAGCAGACGGAATGCGGTATCATGTTTTTCGTCCATATATGGTTATGCAACTCGAGGAAGGCGTATTCCAAACTTTAAACTCGGATCATATCATTATTGAAGGGACACCTGTAAAAGAAGTCGTGAAAGAATACTACAACGCGATCAATTTAGAAACAGAGCAGCCAGAAGAAGAAAGCGACAAGAAGTTTAACGAGTACATGAAAAAGATAAAAGACATGCTTGATGCAAACGAAGCTTCGTACTTAGATTCAGATGCTCCAAATAATACTGTAATTCGATTCCCCGGAAAGAATAGGTTACACTAGTATCCCCATCCACCATAAAGGATACCTTTAAATTATATACAGTTTTTCCGGTTTGTAAACCCCTAAAATGCATAAAAAATAAATTATTTTTACTGTTTACATTTATATGATTATAGTATAGAATAAAACTATTGAATGAGGATATATTATGGCAAAAAAGAAAAGCATTCATTACGTTAACAACAAAGAATTTTCACAAGCAGTTGTTGATTACGTAAAGACTGTACAAGAAGCAAAAGCAAAAGAAGAGCAACTTCCAATTGTTCCGGACTATATTGCTCAGTGTTTTCTGAAGATCGCCGAGGGCCTTTCCCACAAGTCTAACTTTATTCGTTACACCTATCGTGAAGAGATGGTAATGGACGCTGTGGAGAACTGTCTGAAAGCTATTGAGAACTATAACATTGAAGCAGCCACACGTTCTGGTAATCCGAATGCCTTTGCTTACTTTACACAGATCTCGTGGTATGCTTTCCTACGTCGTATCGCAAAAGAAAAGAAACAACAAGACGTCAAGTTGAAGTACCTGTCTCAGTCTGGTATCGAGCAGTATATCCTCAGCGACTTTGATGACACCGCTGCGAACAATGCAGTACAGCTATTTGTTGATCAGCTCAAGGATCGTATTGATAAAGTCAAGGAACGCGACACAGAGTTCCGTCAGTACGTACAAGAGGAAAAGATCCGTAAGAAGCGTGTAATGAAAGTTGATTCTGACCTACAAACATTTATGGACGATGAATGAAAATAGCTATTTTGAATGATACCCATTGTGGTATCCGTAATTCTTCTGAAATCTTTCTTGATAACGCAGATAAATTTTATAATGAAATATTCTTTCCGTACCTATTAGAAAACGATATTAAGCACATCCTCCACCTTGGAGACTACTACGACAACCGCAAGTTCATTAACTTTAAGGCTCTGCACCGTAATCGTAAGATGTTCTTACACAAGCTTCGTAAGTATGGTATCACTATGGACATCATCTGTGGTAACCATGACACGTATTACAAGAACACTAATGATTTAAACTCATTGAAAGAACTACTCGGTCACTATATGAATGAGGTTCATATCATTAATGACCCTACAGTTCTTGAGTACAACGAGCTGAAGATCGCTATGGTTCCCTGGATTAATCCTGAGAATGAAAAAGAATACATTAATTTCATTCAGACGTGTGATGCACCTATTCTTGGTGGGCACTTGGAACTAAACGGCTTTGAACTAGCAAAAGGTATCGAAAGCACTCACGGTATGGACCCGGCTATCTTCAATAGATTTGAGATGGTAATGTCTGGTCACTATCACACAAAATCAACGAAGGGTAATATCCACTACCTTGGTTCACAGATGGAGTTTTATTGGAATGATGCACACGACAAAAAATACTTTCATGTCTTGGATACGACAACACGAGAACTTACTGCTATCCATAACCCTCATACTCTGTTCCATCGGATCTATTATGACGATGCTTCATTTGATTACACTGATTACGACACTGTACAAGTAGACAATAAATTTGTAAAAATAGTTGTAATTAATAAGTCAGACCTATTTACATTTGATCGATTTATTGATAGAATACAGAATAGGAAAATACATGAACTCAAGATCCAAGAAAACTTTTCTGAATTTGTTGGTAACAACGTAGAAGAT
>Ga0255759_10002237_pt1 | contig 17305 bp, 17 predicted proteins | sample 101ome_20_FD_179959 | JGI IMG/M metagenome (GOLD analysis project Ga0255759, IMG submission 179959) | Coastal salt marsh microbial communities from the Groves Creek Marsh, Skidaway Island, Georgia - 101404AT metaG (version 2) | ecosystem: Environmental > Aquatic > Marine > Intertidal zone >...
CACTCTTCGCAGATGAAGGTCCTGCTGACATGGCATCCCAAGTCGCAGCCTTAATCGAAGAAGTAGCTGAAGTAAGAGCAAAAATAGTTTCTGGTGAAATTGTTGTTACAGACGTAACAGCTGGTGGTTAATAGCCTAATTCACTAGACAAAAATTTAATTTAGCCCGACCTAGGTCGGGCTAAATTATTAAGATAATATAAAACAAAATTTTTGAAATGAGTAAAAACACAGCAATACATTTAAAAAATATCACCAAAGAATATCCAGGCGTAGTTGCAAATAAAAATGTTGACTTCCAAGTGAACAAAGGTGAAATCCATGCTTTAGTTGGCGAAAATGGTGCTGGTAAGTCAACTCTCATGAAAATACTTTACGGCATTGAACAACCTGATGAGGGTGAGATATTAATCAACGGAGAAGTTCAAGTCATTAATAAAGTAGAAACCGCTATAAATCTTGGCATAGGGATGGTTCATCAAGAATTCACACTCGTTCCTAGTTTTACTGCTCCTGAAAATATTGGACTTGGCCAAGAGCCAAAAAATAGCCAAGGACTTATAGATTGGAAAGGTCTAAATAAATTAGTTGTTGATATTGCTGAGAAATATGGATTTAAAGTTGATCCAGGCTTAAAAATGATCGATGCATCTGTTGGAGTTCAACAGCGAACTGAAATATTAAAAACTTTATACAGAAATGCAAATATTCTTATATTAGATGAACCTACCGCTGTACTAACACCACAAGAAACTGATGAGTTATTCACTGTAATTAGAACATTAGTTGACGAGGGAAAAACTGTAGTTTTTATAACTCACAAACTAAGAGAAGTAATGGAGATTGCTGACCGCGTTACCGTAATGAGAGCAGGAGAAGTACAAGGAGTTTCTGAAACTAAAAATACTTCAATTGCTGAATTGGCTTCTCAGATGGTTGGAAGAGAAGTCTTTCTACAAGTGAAAAAAGATAAAGCAAAACCCGAAGAAGAAATTTTGAATGTTGAGGATTTGTGGGTTCATGATGCACGTGGATTATTAGCTGTTAAAGGAGTAAGTTTAAATATTCGAAAGGGTGAAATTGTAGGAATAGCTGGCGTAGAAGGAAATGGTCAATCAGAATTAGTAGAAGCTTTGACCGGGCTAAGAAAAACTAGTCAAGGAAGCATTAATTATCTAGGTGAAAATATAGCTTCAAGTACTCCAAAAAATATACGTAGAAAAAAAATTGCTCACATACCTGAAGACAGAACAAACACTGGTTTAAATACACAATTAAGTATATGGGAAAATTTAATAGGTAATTCATATTTTAGAAAACCATTATCAACAAAAGGTATTTTTAATCTTAAGAAAATTGCTCAGCACTCTAATAAACTAAAAGAGGATTTTGACATTAGAGCACCAAATATTTCTTTAAAGGTAAAGTCTCTTTCTGGAGGAAATCAACAAAAAGTTGTTGTTGCTCGAGAATTATCTGAAGACCCTGTATTAACGATTGCTTCCCAGCCTACAAGAGGAGTTGATATAGGTAATATTGAGGCTATACATGAACAACTTGTCCAAATGAGAGATGAAGGTGGCGCTGTGCTTTTAGTATCTGCTGAATTAGATGAAGTAATGGCTGTTGCTGATAGGGTAGGTGTAATGTATGAGGGGCAGATAGTTAAGTGGGTAAACCCTAAAGAGGTTGATCAGTCACAGATGGGACTTTATATGGCGGGAGTCAAAGACTAGTGGAAAAGTTTTCATTTAAAGATGTACTGGTAACTTTTGCTGGATTGGTTATTACAGCTTTTATTGCATGGATATTAATATCTGCAACAGGTAACAATCCTTCTGAAGTGGCTTTGTATCTATATGAAGGAGGTTTTAAAGGTACAAGAAATATAGCAAACTCTTTATATCAAGCAACTCCATTAATTCTTACCGCAGTTGCAACACTTATTTCCTTTAGAGTGGGTATGTTTAATATTGGCATCAATGGCTCAATGTATGTAGGAGCACTTTATGCTGGGTGGGCAGGATATAAATTTACTACACTTGGACACTTTACACACGTAACAGTATGTATATTAATTGGAATGCTTGTGGGTGCAGCTTGGATGCTTTTGCCAGCATTACTGAGAGTTTATGCTGGAGTTAGTGAAATTATTTCTACAATTATTTTAAACTTCGTAGCTGTCTTATTTGTTTCCTATATGGCTAATGGTCCTTTTAGAGCAGATCCAATCGCACCTGCAACACCTAGAATTTTAGAAACAGCTGAACTTAAACAAATATTTCCTAACTCTCAATTCAATACAGGATTTTTTATTGCAGTTTTTGTTGCAATTCTTGCTCATTTTGTACTTAACAAAACAACTTTTGGATATGAATTACGTTCTGGTGGTGATGGTTTAGTTGGAATGTATCCATCTAGATTTAGTTCATACCTTGGAATTCCATCAGATAGATCTGCAATTATTGGTATGTTGATTTCAGGTGCATTGGGAGGTTTAGCTGGAGCAATAGAAGTTTTAGGCGCTGTAAGATACTTCTTCCAAGAACTTGAGTTTAATCAAGGATTTGATGGAATATTAATTGGCATACTTGGAAAACTGGAACCAATAGGTTCAATAATTGCTTCTCTATTTTATGGTGCAATTAAAAATGGTGGGTTTTACGTTGACTATAAAACTGATGTTTCGAGAGAAATAATAATTGTTTTAATTTCAATATTAATTTTCTTTGTAAGCGCACAAAAAATAGTAAAAGGATTAGAAAAATATCCGCTAATTAAAAAATTGGATAAATTCTTTTCAAGGAAGAAGATTTAATGGAATGGATTGAAATATTTGACTTATCAATCTTCAGAAGCCTTCTAAGATCAACAGCTCCTATAGCTATTGTTGGTATGGCTGCTGCGATTTGTTCCGCTGCTGGTGTGTTAAATATTGGATTAGAGGGCAAAATGCTTAATGCTGCATTTGCAGGAGTGTATGCTAGTTATACATTTGAGAGTGTTTGGGCTGGTTTTACTGCCGGAATATTAGCTGGCTTATTAACAGCTGCTTTGTTTGGCTTACTATCCTTTACTTTGGGAGCAGATGAGGTCCTGGCTGGCTTGGCTATTAACATATTTGCATTAGCTGGTACAACTTATTTAATGCGGACAATTTTTGGGCAAGCTGGATTTTTCTCTGACCCAAGGATTGTTGGTTTTGAACCAATAAGTGTTCCGTTTTTACGAGGAACATTCTTAGAGCCATTCTTGTCTGACTTTACATATTCAGTTTATTTAATGTTTGTGTTGGCAATTTTCCTTCATACTGTTTACTACAGAACAAGACTTGGAACAGCAATTAGAGCAACAGGAGAAAACCCTGAGGCAGCAGAAGATGCTGGAATAAATACTGCAAGAATTAAATGGATGGTCACTGTATTTTCAGGAATATTAGCAGGCATCTCTGGTATTTTTCTATCTTTAGAAAACCTAACAATGTTTACTGAAGGAATGTCAGCTGGTAAAGGGTATATAGGACTCGTTGCTTCATCATTTGGAAACAATACACCTTTTGGAACGTTCGGAGCAAGTTTATTTTTTGGCTTGGGTGATGCCATCGGAATTAGGCTTCAGGGTGTTTATGAACTCGATTCTAGATTAATTCTTATGATTCCTTATGCTTTGACTGTTGTTGTTTTGATACTTATTGGTATCAGACAGAGACTAAGAGTCAGACCTGTTCCTATTTCCGAAAGTTCAATTGAGTAGCCTTCAATATTTTTCAGCTAAATATATTGTAGAAGATTCAAGACATTTACATAAAGATTCAGTTCTAATTGTTGAAGGTGATTTAATTCAAGACATTGTACATGTTGAATCATTACCAGAAAAAAAACCAGAGAATTTTAATGAACTTGGAGAAGTTATTATCAGTCCAGGTTTTACTAACGCGCATTCGCATGTAGCCCTGAATTCAGTCAAAGGCTTAGGTTATGGGAGTGCAAGCGCACTTTACGATGTGATGTGGGGTATTGAGCCTGCCTTAGATGATGATTTGGTTTTTAAACTCTCCTTATTAGGAATGATGGATGCAATATCTTCTGGTACAACCTCCATTAATGATCATTACTTTTTTGCTGATTCTGTTGCAAAAGCATGTGAAGCGATTGGCATAAGAGGATTTATTGGGCACACAATTATGACTGAATATGGTCCATGGACAGGTAATGAACAAATTAGCCTAGCAAAGTCATTTAATAATAATTGGAAAAATTCTAAAACAGTTCACCCAATTGTTGCACCGCATGAAACTTCAACAGTTAGCCCAAAAGTTCTAAAAGAACTGAGTAATTATGCATTAGAAAATGATTTATTAACACATATTCATTTAGCTCAAACTCAAAAAGAAATGGAATATATTAAATCTAATTTTAAAACTTCTCCTATAAAACATGCATATAACCTTGGAATATTAAATGAGAAAGTAATAGCTGCTCATTGCAATGTTATAGAAGATGGAGATTTGGAATTACTCGCAGAGTCAAAAGCTTTTCCGGTTTTTTGCCCGACAACTCACGGAATAGCTGGAAAACCAATGAATACAAATTTTTTGTCAGAATTAAATGTTGATTGGGGAATAGGAACGGATTGTTCTGGAGGTAACGATGACTATGACATGTTAGAAGAAATGAGAACTGCATTAGTATTGAATAATTCCGTAGCCAAAAAATACTTCATCAAGCCAAAAGAAGTATTTAGAAAAGCCAGTGAGGAAAATATTAAGAGAATATCTGGGGGTGTATTTTCAGGAAAATTATCAAAAAATCAAAAAGCAGACTTTATAACAGTATTGATTAACACTCCTAAGATGCTTCCATTGCATGATGTTGTTAACAATATAGTAATGTGTGCTTCATCTAAAGAAATCAATGACGTATATATTGATGGGAAGTGTGTTTTAAGAAATTCAAAATTCCAACAAATTGATGAACAAGCAGTTTTAGAAGATGGAATGAATGCTTTAAATAAAATATTTGTAAAAACAGGTTTTGATAAAAAAATTTCAGAAGGAGACTTTTTATAGTGGAGTTTTCAGCCTTACATGAACATCTTGATGGTGGGTTGAGAGCAAAAACGATTATTGATATAGCTACTTCTAAAAATATAGATTTACCTTTGGATGATGAAAAAGATTTAGAAAATTGGTTTTATGAAAATATTTCAACTGAAAAAAATCAAGTATTTAAAAAATTTGAGATGACAATTTCAGTAATGCAAGACACAGATGCAATCCATAGAGTTGCTTATGAAGCAATAGAGGACTTGGTTCTTGATGGTGTTTTGTATGGTGAATTGAGATATGCTCCCTTACAGCATCTTAAAGAGAAACTCTCATCCCAACAAGTAGTAGATGCTGTTTCACAGGGAGTTAGAGATGGTGAAAAAGATTTTGGCGGAGAGTTTCATACTATTTTGTGTGCAATGAGGCAACATCAAAACTCTACAGAAGTTGCTAAGCTTGCAATCGATAATGTCAATAATAAAGTTATAGGATTTGATCTTGCTGGACCAGAATTTAATTTTCCACCTTCTTTACATAAAGATGCCTGTAATTTAATTTCAGAATCTGACATAGGACTTACGATACATGCAGGAGAGGCAGCTGACTTATCGTATATTGAAGATGCAGTCTTTAATTGCCAAGCACAGAGGATAGGACATGGTTGGCAAATTATTGAGGGTTGTGAATTTAAAGATGGTCAATATATACCAAATTCTAAAATTGCTCAACATGTATTAGATTATGAAATTCCTTTAGAAATTTGTATTTCTTCTAATGTTAAATCCGGCGCAAGTTCTGTAAGCATTGATAATCATCCGGCTATAAAGCTATTGAAATCTGGGTTTAAGGTAACGCTAAATTCAGATAATCGATTAATGGCAAAAACAAAGATTTCCGAGGAATTTAAAAAAGCTGAAAATTATTTAGAGCTAGATGGAAATTTACACAGTCAACTTGTAAAGAATGCTATTGATGCAAGATTTACAAATCTAAAATAGTAGAAGCCAAAAGAATACTACCAGTTTCAATCATATCAGTAGCCCTTTTAGTAACTGTTGCATGAGCAAATTCAGGTTGGTGGTTTACGATCTTTCCATCATCATCAACAATTTGAAGAAATGCGTGTAATGAAGGAACTTGTTTTGAAATATTTCCAAAATCTGTAGATCCATTTTTGCTTTGATCATAACTTTCATTGGTTTTCATATCTAAAGAAAGTTTTTTTGAATTTTCCATAAATATTGACTTTAATTTTTTGTCAGTGACTAGATTTTCATAAGTCCCATTACCTTCAACAATATTTAACTTACAACCCGTAGACTCTGCAGCTCCTTTAAAACAATTTATAATTTTCTTTTCTAATCTATTTAAGTCTTTCGTTTTTTGAGCACGAATCATCCAACTTGATCTTGTGTAATCTGGAATAATATTGGGTGACTCACCACCATGTGTAATTATTCCATGAACCTTCTCTACAGATTGTAGCTGCTGCCTTAAAGCACTGATGTTGTTGTAGGCAAGGATTTGAGCATCCAATGCATTTTTTCCAACATATGCTGAACCAGACGCGTGTGCAGCTTTACCAAAATATTCTATATCAATTTGTTTTACTGCAATCATTAAAGGATCTACCTCATTTCTTGTAGCCGGATGGATCATTACAGAATATGCAGTGTTATCAAAGGCACCTTGGTCTAAAAGTTTAATTTTTCCACCACCACCACCATTTTCATAGGTCAATGGAATGATCTCTTCAGCAGGACAACCTACTAACTTTATTTCGTAATCTAGATCGTTTATATAATTAGAAAGGATAAAAAATGAACCTAATCCAATGGATGATATTAGGTTATGTCCACAAGCATGTCCAACATTTGGTAATGCATCATACTCTATACATATAGCAATATTTTTTTTACTGGGCTTATTATTGATTGAAGCAGTAAAAGCTGTAGGAATATCAGTAAACTTTTTAAATTTTGCATCTGATGTATGTTTTTTGATAAGTTTAGTAATTTTGTTTACAGACTTAATTTCTTGATATCCTAACTCAGGATTTTCATACATATATTTATTGAGATATAACAAGTCTTTTTTATATTTTGAAAATTGAGATTTGAGAGAATTGATTTCCACTTTATCCACGTCCATAAAAAGTTATTTCTTGAATAGCGCATTCAGGAAATGCCTCAGCACCATTAACTTCCTCTCCTGGATACGCACTTAAAATTTGTATTGTAATGACTGATGTTGTTGTATTTAAATCGATCCATTGAGTGCTTGTATTTTGATTTTCAAGTTCATACTCTATTGAGAAACCCTCTTCTTCTGATGTTATTAATATATCTCTTGGTTTAAAGTTCCTTTTAAAAGACTTTGAATCATCCAAGTTTTCATAAGTCAAAAATTCAAAATAAACATCTTTTGAGAAAGTAAATTCTAATGTAGCATCTGCACATTCCAAGCTCTTGTCTTGCCAAGAGGAAGGCTCATTATCATAAATTTTTTCACAAGACCACCCGTCCCCAAGACTGCTTGAAGCTGAACAGCTAAATGGGAATTGACGTTTCATTAAGCTTTGAACTGTAGTTAAAGTACTAGTTGTAGTTGACTGCTCTACAACTTGAATTTCTTCAATAACTTTTTCTGCGATATTTTGGTTGTAGTAGTAACTAGCCGCAGCAATTAATGGGATGATTATTGCTAGAAAAAAAACAGCTCTTATACCAGGGACTTCGTTTCTTGTTGGTAAAGAAGTTGCGCCATAATTTGAGAGTGGTTGTGACAACAATTCTTCAGGAGGTCTAACTCTTCGAGTAACTTCAGGTTCTGTTTTAGCATCTGAATTTTCTATGTCTTTTATGCTTAATCCAAGCCATTCACCACAACTTGAACAAAACTCAATTGATTTGTCTACTGTAGCTGAGCAAGCCTTACATTCTACTTTTTCCATTTAATTAGCCTATTGTCCCTATTTATAAAATAATACAGTAACATTCAAATAACAATATTGTTCAAATAATAAAGAGGATTATGAATTTAAACAATAATACAAGTGCAAGCCAGTTATTACCAGGCCAACCTTTAAGGATTGGTGTTGATTTAATTGCTGACAAAAAAGCAGGAGCACTAATTGTTATAGGCTCAACAACAAAATTAGAAAAAATTTCTTCAGGAGGACTAACTTTAAATGATTGTGAATTTTCACCTGAGATGCTTTCAGAATTATCAAAAATGGATGGCGCTATTGTTGTAAATGAGAGTGTTACAAAAATTTTAAAAGCTAATGTTCATTTAAATCCAAGTGACTCAATTTCTACCACACAAACCGGAACAAGGCATAGAACTGCAGAACGAACTTCAGCTACTACTGGTTTGACAGTGATAGCTGTATCAGAAGAAACTTCTTTAATTAAAGTATTTGAAAACCTTCAGACCATAGAGTTGGAGGAGTCATCAGCAATACTCGGAAGAGTCAATGAATCTTTGCAATCAGTTGATAGGATGAGGAGAAGGTTTGACGATGCAGTAACAAATTTAGGAGAGCTTGAGATTGAAAACACATTAACAAACCAGGAAGTTTTAGAAGTCATTCAAAGAGGAGAACTTCTTACTCGGCTTGCTAATCAAGTCAAGTCTGAAGCACTAAAACTTGGTGAGGGTGCAGGATTGATCATGATTCAGATAGATTCTTTAGAATCAGGTGTTCTAAATACATTAAATCTAGTTTTGAAAGATCATCTTCATGCAAGGAATTTTAGAACAAATACTAAAGCTATTAATGAGATAAGTAAATTGACATATGATGAATTGAATGCGATAGATTATCTTGGCAGCGTGTTGTCCAAACTTCCTCTTGATGACATTTCAGTATCAAAAGGATATAGGGTTCTTGCAAGATTACCTGGATTACCTGAAAATTTACATGATCAAATTATTCAAAAATTTAAAACATTACCAAAATTACTCACTGCTTCACCAGAAAAATTATTTGAAGTTGAGGGCATTGGAAGAAGTAGGGCACAACAATTAAGAGATTATTTCGATACATTGCTTAAAAATATAGGTTTTTCATATATAAATGGACATTAAATAGTTCTGAATATATAGTATTGTTGACATCTATGGCAACAAAAACAAAAAAAACTACTGATAAATATAAACCAAACCAATTTGTAGTTCATCCCCACCATGGCGCTGCAAAAGTTGTAAGAAAAGTTAACAAGAATGTTGAAATTTTTGATGAAAATGGTGAAGTAAAATCGAAACGAAGACAGTACTTCGAGATTGAAGTGCTTACAGATGGATTACTAGTAATGGTGCCAGTAGAAAATGTCGATGAAGTTATAAGACCTGTTATCTCAAAAAATGCAGTCTCAAGAAAAGTGTTTCCTATATTTAAAGAAAAACCAGAAGAGGCAGGAACTAATTGGAGTAGATGGTACAAAGTTTTGACAGAAAAAATGACTTCTGGAGATGTTATACAGGTTGCTGAAGTTGTTAGAGACCTTACCCACGCTCAAATTAACAAGGGCATATCACCTGCACTTAAGAGAATGCTCGCAAAAGCAAGAACAACTCTAGCAAGTGAAATAGCATGTGCATTAAGTATTGATGAAGAAGCAGCTGTAGAAAAAATTAACCAATATCTTCCAGAGGAAGACCCTGACGACGGTTTATAATTTATATATAAATCAAAAGAGGCATAATGCTTGTAGGTAATGGTTTTGATATACACAAACATTCTAATGATGAAAAATTAGTCCTCGGAGGGATATCGGTCGAAGGACCTGGCTTTGAAGCTCATTCGGATGGAGATATAATTCTACATTCACTCAGCGATGCTTTACTTGGATCTAAAGCAAAAAAAGATCTAGGTTTTTATTTTCCATCTAATGAAAGTACGCCTAAAAATATATCGAGCGTGGAAATGCTAAATAAAATTTTAGAAATTATTGAGTATGACAAAGTAGTTATTAACAATATTGACATAACTGTTCTTTCACAAGTTATTAATATTTCAAAAATATCTGAGGCTATTATCTCAAATCTTGCTGATTTACTAAAGATTGATAAACAATTAATAAACGTAAAGGGTAAGTCTTTTGATAACCTAGGTGTGATTGGAGATGGTATAGCATCAGCTTGTATTGCATTAGTTTCGGTGAAAGATGCTTAAGCTACATAATACATATTCCAACACTGTTGAGGAGTTTAAACCAAATTCAGATAACGTAAAAATTTATCTATGTGGCCCAACAGTACAATCTTCACCACACATTGGGCATGGACGATCTGCTGTAGTTTTTGATTTTTTAATTAGATATCTCGTTTATCTAGATTATGAGGTTAATTTTGTTAGAAATATAACTGATATTGAAGACAAAATAATTGAAAGGGCAGTAGAAGAAGGAATCACTACCGAGGAACTAGCTGATCGAGTAACAAAAGAATTTCAAGATGCCTATTCAAGCCTGAATTGCTTACCACCAGATAATGAACCTAAAGCTACAGAGACTATAGATCATATAATAAATTTTATTGAGATCCTAATTGAAAATGGATATGCATATGCAACACTTTCAGGTGTTTATTTTGAAGTTACTAAATTTAAAGATTATTTGAAATTATCAGGTAGAAATAAAGAGGAAGTCATTTCTGGGACCAGAGTTGACCTAGAGTCTGATAAGAAAAATACTGAAGATTTTGCACTATGGAAGATTTCAAAGGAAAACGAACCTTCGTGGAATTCACCTTGGGGGGATGGGAGACCTGGGTGGCACATTGAATGCTCTGCCATGATAGATAAAATATTCGATTCAGGCATTGACATTCACTGTGGAGGTAATGATTTAATTTTTCCTCACCATGAAAATGAGCTTGCACAATCTTCCGCTGCATTTGAAAATCAAGTATTTGTAAAATACTGGTTACATAATGGCATGATTAACCTTTCTGGACAGAAAATGTCAAAATCCGAAGGCAATATAAAACTCCTAAATGAATATATAGATAAGTTTGGTGGAAACGTTATTAGATTTTTCTTTTTAAGATCTCACTATCGAAAGCCACAGGAGTTTTCTGAGGCCTTATTAGAAGAGTCAAAAACAACTTTTAGAAGAATACAGGATTTCACAAGTAGTTTTGAGGCCAATGCTTCAGATTTATCAATTATTGAAACATTCAAAAATTCTATGAATGATGATTTAAATACAGCAAAGTTTTTAGGAGAAATTTTCGAAAAAATGAACAATCTCAGCAATTTAAGTGAAGAAGAGGAGAAAAATTTAAAAGAAACTATCAAATTCATATTTGAAATCTTAGGCTTTAACCTTGATATCAAAGATAGTGTAAAAATAAATCACGATGAACTTTCAAAATTTTTCAATACATTTCAAATAAATTATGAGAATTTAGAACAAGCAATGGAAGAATTTCTTGCAAAAAGAGAAAAACTTAGAAGCGATAAGGATTTTAAGCAAGCCGATGTTATGAGAGATAAATTAAAGGAAATAGGCTTGTTAATTAAGGATGGTGATGATAGTGCCTGGTATTGGGAAAATAGTTGAAGGAATTAATTCAGTAAACAGTGCTATTGATTCAAATAGAGCAGAAAAAGTTATCTTCTTAGAGCCTGATAAATCTACATCACATCGTTTAGAGCTTTTAATTGAGAAGGCAAAAAATAAAGGATTAATAGTTGAAAAAATTAGTAAAAAAGATAGTTGGATATATAACAATAGACATTCGGTTGTTGCACTTTGTACTCCAAAAAAAACCTATGATGAAAAAACTTTTGATCAGTTAACACTAAGCAACATTGTTGTACTAGATCATATTCAAGATACAAATAATTTCGGTGCTATAACCAGAACTGCATCAGCATTTGACTTTAACATAGTTTGCATTCCAAAAAAAAGGTCAGTAAATATTTCAGAGAGAACTTTTGCAATTTCTTCAGGTGGTCTTGAAAATGTAAATATTGTTTTTTATAATTCTATCTTTTCCCTAATCAAGAAACTACAGTCACTTGAGTATTGGACTGTTGGCATGGAAATGAATACCAAAGAGGATTTATTGAACGTTGACTTAAATAGTCAAAAAGTTGCCTTATTTATTGGTTCGGAAGAAAATGGTTTAAGTATGGAAATACAAAACAAATTAGATTTAATTGTAAAAATAAATATGAACAACACTGTTGAATCTCTAAATGCCTCTGTTGCTGCAGCGATTGCAATGAACCATTTTTTTAAAAAAAGTAGCTGATTCAATACTGATTTTGCTATTATTTTACTGTTTGCCGGAGTAGCTCAGTGGCCAGAGCAGCCGACTTGTAATCGGCAGGTCAGGGGTTCGACTCCCCTCTCCGGCTCTGAGTGATTAAGTATGTAAATTCATTTAAAATTTTTATATTTTCAATAATAGCTGTTCAAATTTCCCTTTATTTTTTTGGATATCTGAGACCTTCTATTATCTATGACTATATTGATTTTTTCCCTTTTACTATTATTCCTGCAGTTATTTATTTTTATTTAAACATCAAAAGAATTGCCAATAAAATTTATTTTTATCTATCTATATATCTTTCAACAGTTTTATTATTTTTTCCAATCGCACAGATTTTTGATGCAAAATTTCTAACAACTTATAGTTTCCCTTCATATCTGGAAAATAGGGAACTCAACAAAGATTCAGAATATTTACTTGTTATTGATACAAGTGGAAGTATAAATTTAAATACTTTTAATGAAGCAGGATATACTGCCGACGTTATAGATAAACCGGGGAATATAGGTTATCCAGAAGCAGTTGAAACTTTAGTTGGGGAACCAAAAGCTGTTTTGTTTCGAGAAATGCAAACATCAAGTTTATTAAAAGTTGCAGGATGGAATGTCAATGTTGGAAATAAAAACATTTGGCAACTAAATTTAATATCTTTCAATTCCGAAATATATTTAGACAATATTAAATTAAACAATTCAAGAATTGCAGGTACTGGAAGCATCTTTCTTGGTGAAGGATTGGAAGTTGAAGAATTAAAGATAAATGGAAATTTTGAAATAAGGGTATCTGAAGATTTGGCAGTTGTTGTTATAGGAAAAGTAGACACTCCAGCCTCATGGATAGGTGCTACAATAGGATATTTAAACCAAGCTGATGAAGTATATAAATTAAAAATAATTGTAGAGGATGGTTCTGAGATTAAGTTTTATGATGAAAAAGAGGGGTCCTGATTGTTAGACCAACTTGGTAATGGGCTGTTATTAGGGATAATTATTTCTGTAGCCTCTGTAGCGCTATCTTTGTTGTATGGTGTCACAAGAATAGTTAATTTTGCTCATGGTGAAATTATTGCTTTGGGGGCAATAATGGCATCCTTTTTTTCCAACCTTCCGACATCAAGATATATATTTTTGGAAAATACTTCTCCGTTAGGATTAAGCTTCGAGCTCTCCCTTGCTTTGTCGATAATAATCTGTGGAATTTTTGGTGCTTTATTAGAGTTATGTGTGTTTAGACCTCTCAGAAGAAATGATTTTGGCAATATAGCAGTTCTTGTTATAACAATCGGTATTTCAATTTTTCTAAGACATTTATATCTAATATTTGCATCAAGTAAACCACAGGATTATCCTCTAGACCTTCAAAGAAGACAGCAGTATTTTATTTTTGACCTTACTCCACGTGATTTTAAAATAATTGTTTACGGAATTCTAATAATGCTAATATTTGGTCTATTTATTTCATTTACAAGTATTGGAAAACAAATGAGAGCAGTAAGAGACTCAACAGAACTTGCAAATATTTCAGGAATTAATTCTGACAGAATAATTCTTTATACGTGGATTCTTTCGTCAATGCTAGCAGGAACTGCAGGAATTTTTCAGGGAATGATTAATGACGTTAGGTGGAATATGGGATTTTTAATACTACTCTTGGTTTTTGCAGGGACCGTACTTGGTGGCATAGGAACATCTTTTGGAGCAATGGTTGGTGGATTTATAATCGGGATAGTTGTTCAGGTCTCCGTAGCTCTACCTTTTATGGAAGGCCACGCTGAAGCTAAAAATGCAATTGCACTTGCGATAATGATATTTATCTTATTGATTAGGCCCCAAGGAATATTTGGAATAAAAGAAAGAATATCATGACCGACTTGAAAAGAAATTTGATTGGCTTATCTTTAATTGTATTTTCAATTGGATCAATATATTTATTAAACGATGAAGGACCAACAAGGATATTTATAAACTTAATGGCATTTGCTGGAATATATGCAATTTCTGCAATTGGACTGAATATCCACTTTGGATGGACTGGATTAATTAATTTTGGACACGCTGCTTTTATGGGTGTTGGAGCATATACAACAATTCTTCTGATCCCACATGCAGCTGGGCGAGAAGGAAGTATAAATGAAGAAGGACTGCCATTATTTTTAGCGATATTAATTGGACTGGTAGCTTCAGCTATTTTTGGATTAATTATAGGACTTCCTGCAATACGATTACGCGGTGACTATTTGGCTATTGTAACAATTGCTTCTTCTGAAATTTTTAGACTTGTTGTAAGAGATCAAGAAAATCTTACGGGTGGAGTTTATGGAGTTATTTCTTTTTCAGATGTATTTCAAGATATAAGACCTAAATTTTTAGAAGACCTTTCTTTAAGACTTGATGTTTCTGTGGGACAGCTTTGGGTGGCAACTTTTTCATGGACCATGGTTATCCTTTTAGTTTTTCTATTAAAAAGGCTACAGAATTCTCCATGGGGAAGAGCCTTGAGAGCAGTAAGAGAAGATGAAGATGCTGTAAGAGCTTTAGGAAAAAATGCTGTTTGGTTAAAATTACAAAGTTTCATGCTAGGTGCTTCAATAGCAGGCCTATCCGGTATCTTGTTGGCATTTAATTATGGGACATTACAAGTCGAGATGTTTGTTCCTTTATTGACATTTTATATATGGGCAATAATGATCCTTGGAGGGGTTGGAAGCATTACGGGGCCAATTTTTGGCTCTATACTTTTTTGGGCATTTATTTCAGAAACAGATCAACTTGCTTCATTAATTTTTGAAAATGCTGATGGACAACAGATTGCAGGAGTTAGGTTTATGTTGGTAGGTGTTCTAATCATTGCTCTGATGATTTTGAGACCAAGTGGAATAATGGGTAAAAAAGAGGAGTTACTTTTAGATGTCAAATAACATCCTTGAAATAAAAAATCTTAGAAAAAGCTTTGGTGGGTTAAAGGCCGTTGATATCACCAGCTTAAATTTTGAAAGAAACAAAATTATAAGCTTGATAGGCCCAAATGGGGCAGGAAAAACAACATTCTTTGACCTAATCACAGGATTCACAAAGCAAGATAGTGGAAATATAACTTTTGATGAAAAAAATATATCTAATCTAGAGTCTTATAAGATATCAAGGCTAGGAATGGTGAGAACATTTCAGTTAACAAAAGTTTTTGACAGAATGACTGTAAATGAAAATATTTTATTTTCTGCATCTTCATTAAAAAATGATAGATTTATTAATTCATTAATTAAATCCTCAAGTAAGTCGAAAATAGAACAAGAGTTGAATGAAAGAAAGAATGAAGTATTGAACATGGTAAATCTTTACCATATGAAAGATTCTTATGCTAGAGAGTTGTCGGGAGGCCAAAAAAAATTACTTGAGCTTGCACGTGTAATTATTCAAAAACCAAAAATTCTACTTTTGGACGAACCTTTAGCAGGTGTAAATCCAAAACTTTCTGAAGATATTCTGGGTTTGATAAATACTTTTGTAAAAGAGGGAATTTCAATTTTGATGGTAGAACATAACATTAGCGCAGTAATGAAAGTTTCTGATCATATAGTTGTTTTAGCAGAAGGTTCCGTAATTGCTCAGGGAAGTTCTGACGAAATAAGAGCCAATGAAAAAGTCGTTTCAGCATATCTAGGTAAATCTAATGAATAAACCCGTTCTTGAATGTACTGGAATTGCAGCTGGATACGTAAAGGGTCTAAATATATTAAATGGTGTTGATCTTGTATTAAATTCTGGTGAGATTGTTTCAATTATTGGTCCAAATGGTGCTGGTAAATCAACATTGCTTAAAGCTATTGTTGGAATAATAAAAATCAATGCTGGGAGGTTTTACCTTAATGGCTTAGATAAAACAAATACACCAACGTATAAAATTATTCATGAAGGTCTTGGTTATGTACCCCAGGTAAACAATGTTTTCCCATCCTTATCATTGCAGGAAAACCTTGAGATGGGTAATAGAAAAAAAATGAATAAAAAAAATTTTGATGCTGTATATGAATTATTTCCTATTCTAAAAGAAAGGAGTAATGAAAAAGCTGGAAATTTATCTGGAGGCCAAAGGCAGATGTTAGCTTTGGGTAGAGCTTTGATATCTAAACCAGAAATTCTGCTTTTAGATGAACCTTCTGCGGGCTTGTCTCCAAGTGCAGTTGATGAAGTTTTTGAATCAATTGTAGAAATAAACAAGTCCGGAGTTTCAATTTTAATTGTTGAACAAAATGCACGTAGATCACTTGAGATAAGTAATAGAGGGTATGTTCTTGACCAGGGAAGAAATGCATATAGTGGTCTAGGAAAAGAACTTTTAAATGATGAAAAAGTTATTGAACTATATTTGGGGAAAATGTAAAAGTCCCTTAAGTAAAACTCAAGGGACTTTTATTTAAAGATTTATCTTTTTATGGATAATCTATTGTTTCAAGAACAACATAATCGCTGCCTTGAATTTGATAAATGTCGTATGTTCCTGCAGTAGGATCACCATTTGCATCTAAATCAATAGGACCTGATGCACCAACATAATCAAAATCTTCTCCTGCTAATGCAAGTTCAATACATTCTGCACCAATACAAGGCGTTCCGCCTCCTGATGCAGCAATCATTCCACCTGCAATAGATTTACCATCTGTTCCATTAGCAATAGCAGACAAAATCATTAACATTGTCGCGTCATATGCTTGTGGAGCAAAAATAAATGTTTCATTTTCGCCATTTGTAGCGGCAGAGTAAAGAGCTTTAAAGCTTTCTAATGCAGCACTCTCTGATGCTCCAGGTGCTACACCTTTAAATCCTTCAAGAGCACCTTGTGAACACTCAATAAGTGTTGCTGAGTCTTTTACTCCATCAGTAAAATACCATGGAATATCAGTTAAGCCTTGTTCAAAAGCTCCTTGAACTATTGGACAACCAGTTGTATCTGGAAATAAGATAGCAACAATAGC
>Ga0255759_10002238_pt1 | contig 17304 bp, 23 predicted proteins | sample 101ome_20_FD_179959 | JGI IMG/M metagenome (GOLD analysis project Ga0255759, IMG submission 179959) | Coastal salt marsh microbial communities from the Groves Creek Marsh, Skidaway Island, Georgia - 101404AT metaG (version 2) | ecosystem: Environmental > Aquatic > Marine > Intertidal zone >...
CCCGCAATCCAATGAACCCAACGAACGCAACGAACCCAAACCCAATCAACCCAACGAGTCAAAGCACAACCTAGACACCCTCTTCGAGCGGATTGCCCAGCTCGAGAAGAGAGCCAGCGCCGCGAACCCCCCTCCGCCGGAGGTGCCGGCGGAAAAAGCGAGCATCCGGCCTGCGCCGAAGTTTTCCTTTAGTGATGACATTCATTTTGGCTAGCGCGAATCACCGCCGCCGCCTGGACCTGCGTCGCGATCGTCGCGACCGCCGCCTGGACCTGCGCCTGCGTCGCGACCGTCGCGACCGTCGCGATCGTCGCGACCGCCGCCTGGACCGCCGCCGGCTCCCGCGCCTGGACCGCCGCCGACTCCTGCGCCTGTACCGCCGCCTAGACGATCTCCTGAGACTCGCCGGGTCGCCTCCTTCTATCTCATCTTTAACTCTCAGTGGGAAGAACTTGGATCCGACTTCTTGAAGAAATACCAAACGGTCGTAATCCTTGTTTTTCAGCAAAGTGGAACCACCCGTTTCATCGGCGGAACGAATGTGCCTGAACCGGTACAGATTGGAAGTTCGTTTCACCACAATAAATTCCGTGCCGAACAAGTCGGAAATCTTCTGCAACATGTCTTGTGTTGTTTGGCAGTTATCAATCTCGAACCCATCTTCTTCGCCGAGTACACTCTGGCATATAACATCCCTTAGCTTCTCAGCAGCACCGGGGTTTTCTACCCCCTCCCTTTCCTCATACTGCTGATTTATATCATCCTCGTCAATGAACTTTTCCTCTGTGAGGTGTTCATAAACGCAAATTTTTTCATCCCTGCATTCTTGTTTTTCAAAGGCCAGATCAAAAATCCGACCGGTCATCCCATTTGTATCTTTTTGAAACGATCTTCCAGTTTCATTTGCGAAATAATTCATGAGGTACAACTTTTTGTCCAACACCCTCTTCACGTTTCCATTGTCAACGGTACCCTTCATTTCCTTAACCTCATTGATTACCTTGAGCTCCTTCTCAATTTCTTTATCGTACTTGTCGGAAGCGGCGGCGTCCCCGCCAAACAGCTGCCTCTGCTCCTGGCTTCGATTCTTGGCCTCCATCTCGCTCTCCACCGCAAGAGATCCCGACAGAGATATTACGGGCATTTGGGTGGTCGACATCTGCGCCAGCTGCGACTGTCGCAGGATCGATGGGACGTCCCTGGGTGCCAATATCTCGGCCTCTTCTTGCCGGATAAGCTGCTGGTACGTCGGCACCTTGTCGGTGTCGATTTTCTTGCGCACGCGTGGCTCGACGTGCTTGCGAAGCAGCTGCGCGCCGGCGGCGGTGGTGACCGCGGCGGGGATCAGGAATGGAATCGAGAGAAGGGACCTTCGTCGGGACCGTCGTCGGCTTCGGGATCGTCGTTTGGATGCCCGTCGGCTTCGGGACCGTCGTTTGGACCGTCGTCGGCTCCGGCTTCGGGACCGCCGTCGGCGTCGGTGTCTCATTTTGTTATTTGACAACAAAATATTTGCATTAGCAAAGCAGAGCATCATGTTTCAAAGACGAAGAAGTAGATCTCGCAGATCCCGCGGCCGCCGCCGAGCGCTTATCGCCGGCGCGCTCGCCGGAGCCGGTGGGCTCGGTCTGTCGCTGGGGACTCACCTCTCGCAGTACCAATCTGGCGACTACGCAAAGAGCAGGAAGAAAGCCAAAGAGAAGGAGGACGACGCAAAGGCGCGAGTGAGAGAGTTCGCCAAGCACCTGCTGGACCTGGAGGACCCAAGTCTCCGAGAACTAAAGGAACAACTTAGAGCAGTCGAAAAAGAGTTGGAAGAAAGTAAACAGACAATCCATGGTCAAGTTGAACAGATAAATAGTTTGAGCAAAGATCTCAATGGAGTGAGGCTAAACAACAAAAAATTGAAACAACTTCGCGTGGGTTTAAGACTAATGTTGCTGGCGCAGAAAAAAGAAACGCAAGAACTAGGCACCAAAATTAGGAACGCGACTTTAAAAGCGAAAGTCTGTGCAAATAGGTTTGAGAAAGCAAAGCGTGTGTATCAGGCGAAACTCGCAGAAGCGCGGGCCAATGCGATAAAAAAACAGGACGATAAAAAAATTGAACAAGAAGGAGAAACAAAAACAGTGTGCATTGACACCTAGGGTGAGTAAATATACACAAAAATAATGTTGCCATGTGCAAAAATGGGTCGCAAGCAAGCCAAGAAGCTAAGTATCTCCGAGCTCAAGGCTCTTGCGAGTGCAAACCCCCCGGAGGCTAAGCGCCGCGGCCGCTCCCGTGAGCGCAGGACCAAACCCGACAGTCGCAGCCCCAGCTTCAGCCGCAGCCCATCCGGCTGCAGCTTCGACTCGCATGGGCCTCCCATGAATGTAACTGAAGTGTTCGGCGCACTCCGCTCGTGTCGCTCGATCGACGACGTCGTCACCAGCATTACCCTGTTCGAGAACGGCGTGCTGCCCGAATTCTGCGGCTGGGCCAAGGAGGCCTACGAGGCGCTGGAGCGCAAGAGGACGCGCGCGAAGGACGCAAAAAAATAGAGAGAGCATTTTAAATGTTGGTTTTATATAAAGATTCATGTTTGCAAGCGCACTACCGCAGGCCTTCTACCCCAGCAAACCCCGGTCGCGCCCACCGACCCCCAGCCGGCGGACCAAGCACAAAATCGTGGGGCGTTTTACCCTTGCTAAAAAGTGTGGGAATGCGCCCGGGGCGGGATTGGGTCCGCAGAAGTGTCAGCTGACCAGAATTTTATATCAGGGTAGGAACCAATCGCTCCGAGATGCCATGGAAAGTTGCGTGAAACTCGGAAATAAATGCAAAGCCGTCGGCTGCGACGGAGGTGCTGCTGGTACTGATCCGACCGCAAAGAGTTGGTGTCATCCCCTTGCCGCCTTCTCCAAGGACCTTCCGTTGTTTTCTGGAAAAGGAAAAAACATGGGTACTGTCTTCGATCGAAACGATCTCGATGAGATTCCTGTCGGTTCCAGCGTCATCATGCGAAGCGGCGATGTGGTAATCCGTGGCTCGGGGAACAGAGTCGCAATAAAGTCGGAGCCCCCTCGGACCCCCGCGGGGTATACCATCCGCGATTACGTGTTGAATACGACCAAAGAGGCCAACTTGGACATGAATCACGTACGCGCGGCCGACAAGGAGTGCAGGGAAAAGCTGGGATGTAAAGGAAGTTTTCTGTTTGAATCAAAAAGGGGAAAGGACTGCCTTGATTGTATGGAAAATGCGTATCAATCTGCAGTGCAGGCATCGGGGAACAGGGTCGCAATAAAGTCGGAGCACCCTATCATCCCCTCATTTTTGAAACAATGCACAAATGATGACGGCTCTCCCAGGTGTGAGTTTGCGGGTCCACCTCTTCAAATCAAGGCGTCCATGGACAGAGCCACGACGTTGCATGAGGCGGTGAAGCAATGCAAAAGCATGCCCAACTGCGTGGCCATCGCCAGTTTTTCCAAAAACGTGAATGACAGTAAAAAAACTTGGATGTCCATAGGAAAGACTTCCAAAGCTTTTAGGAACCACTGCACCGGCGACATTTGTCAAACAGCGGTGCACGTGATTGATAAGAACAACTTCAATGCTTTGGCCGATTATACACGACCCCGGGGCGGTACACGGAAACTCAGTAAAAACGACAGGGATAGGTACGCATTTCAGCAGTTCGGAGAGCTCCACACTCTCGGAAAGGGGGACCTGTGCACACCGAAGTACAATTTTATTCGTGGCAAGCCGCTCGCCAAGAGGAGGTGGGGCAAGGAGCGCCGCTGGTCGCAAAAGGACTTGCATTCGCAATGCAAGGCGTTGATGAACAAAACACCCGGTGCATCAACATTTTATTACCAGCAACACAAGAACGGCTCGGAGTGCGGTGTATTTGGCATGTACGACGTCAAGCAAATTGGCGCGGCGGTCGATTCGCATAGTCACGAGATGGGTGGTGTCTGTGTAGACATTGAGAAACTTGTCAAACTAGGGATAGAAAAATACGAATCGCGCCAGGGGGTCGCAAGCAGGTGGATGAGCCTGTAGACATTCGTGATAACAAAAAAATGTTGTTGATATATATAACTAATAACAATATGCCCCGCCGCCGTTCCCGTAGCCGTAGCCGCCGCCGCTCCCGTAGCCGCTCCCGCCGCCGGTCCGCATCGCGCTCCCGCGTGTTGCGCAGCATCAGACAGTCTCTCGTTCGGCGAAGAAGGATACTTAATCGCCTGCGAGTGCTAATGAATAGGAGGTAGATGACACCAACAGAATCAAGACATGAAAATCAATTTTGGGGGTCGGGCGTAGTCAGTCGATAATTGTAGTCACGACGATTGAAATAATATTTACATAAGTAAACGGTATAAATGCCCTACGAGATTGTTCGGGGCAAGAAAAAGGAATATAAAAAGAGACTGTCTTTCAAAAAGATTAAACTCATTTGGTTGGCAGTCTTTAATATTCCTCATGAAGTAGGTTTCTCCTTGGATTTTGACAAAAATGGTACCTTCGTTCGTTTGGGCGTGTTTCCCAACGGGAAACGAGATGAATTGAACTTAATCGATTCGATGGTCATAGAGGCACATACACACCCAGACCCCGCCCACATCGCCTTTCCTTCGCCGACGGATTTGTTTGCACAGGCGAAGAGGAGCATCAATTCTAACTCAACTCATATCAAGAAATGGAAAAATTTCGTGGGGCCTCTTGCGTGCGTATTCTCTCGCTGGGGTGCGGTGACATATAGCTACAAGCGATGTAAGCTTCCATCCAGTAAGGATCGAAAGGACATTTTGGATTTCATTACGAAAATTTCGGCGGCAACGAAGATCGATACTTATAGGACCATGCGACTTTATTCGGAGTTCGTCAGGACTTATGGATTTAGAATCTGTCTGCAGAGCTGGGAAGAGATCAGGACTAAGGGATTGAGACTTGAATGGGAATCACGTCGCTTTCACAAAAAAGCAAAGGTGAAAAAATAAAGTTTTTATTAAGTAAAGTTTAATGTGCAAATGTTCGTGCCATCGCTACAATCACATTAATTTTGGTGCTACAATCTTTTTCACGACAGTCTGCACGGGTGGTGTGACCCTGCTCGTCCTGAGGTACGCGCAGCGTAAGCAGGGTGTCGTGGACCCACCTAGAGGCATGCGAGAGGGTGAGAGCGCGGCAGATTATCGAAAATACGTCGAATCGCAGGTCGCGATGCAGGTCGTCGATGCCGTTGCGAGCGAGCGGCGTTTCGAGCGCAAGCTGGTGTTCGCGGTGATGATGACTACGCTGATCGGTGCGCTCGCGAGCGCGATGATAACCTCGATTATTAAGAGGAAGCGCTAATTCATGTCAGCACATTAATGCTTACATATAATCTGCATGCTCGACAGAGCATGAAAATGAATTTGTGGCGCTTGAAGTCATGGGGGTGGTGCCGATTGACACATTTAGAAAACGTGCAGTGACCGCACCCCCGAGCACGGAAGTGGCGGAACAGCCTCTCCAGGGGGGAGACAACTTTCGGTGGTGAGCTCGGCTACCAACCAAAAAATCTTTAATCAATTCGACGCACAGTTTCGGCAGAGCCGGCATCTCTCTATGTTTACGCACACAAATTTTGATTAAAATCCATCATAGCCCGCCATTGATTCCCGTATGAGAAATTAAACTCTCTGTGTTTTACGCAACACAAATTCTAAAAATTACTTGTTATCCTCCATTTGCGATTGTATCCACATTTCCATAGCACTTCGTGTTTTTGGAACTATGTCCCCCTCGTCATCTTTCTCAAGAGCACATTGATCGTTCTCCCACAATTTCAATACGCAATGCAAGCAGTGGGGTCCTATCCAGCGCCCACACTTTAAATATGGCCAGGAGAGATTAAGATCCACCCTCTTGGTGGGTTTGCAGCAGATGGGGCACTCTACGATCTCGTCCGTCACAGCCTTGGGGTTACTCATCGTTTCGATTGCTATTGAATTTGTGACATGGTGTAATGAGAGGTCGAACGTAAGTTCAGCTTGGATACCAAAATTCATTTTTATGACTACCTAATTCTACTTATCTAGCACTTGGAGTTGAAACACAATTTTGTTTTCACTCTCATCTCCATCTTCCTCTTCTTCGTCGTCTTCGACGTCCTCGTCGCTACTACTGCTGCTGTCCTCCTCCATTGCCTGGTCCTCGTCCTCCTCGCTTTCCTCCTCCGAATCCTCCTCCGACGGTAGCGGCACAAATTCGCCATCGCTCTCCTCCTCTTCCACAACCCCTTCGGGCGCGATAAACTCCAGGTCGCTCTCATTCGGCTCCTCCTCGTCCTCCTCCTCCTCCTCTTCTTCCCCCACCTCCTCCTCCTCCCCCCTCCTCACGAAAACCTCGGGCTCCGCGACCACCGCGCCCTCGACCACCGCTTCCTCCTCGCTCACCTCCATGGCCTCCTCATCGCTTTCCCCCGAATTAGGGTCCAGGTTGATTACCGTGCGCGTTTCCTCATACCTACTGATTAAGTTGCTAGGATCCAGAACCACGTTCAGACGCACCGGCGGTCGCCGGTTGCGCGTGGGGTAGCGGCGGGTTGCAGCGCTCGCGCGCGTGATTCGAGGCATTTTTTTATTGTATAAAAGAAAAAAAAGACATATAGAAATGTACGCCTGCACACAGAAACCCATTTACGTGAGCCCCTTCAGCCGGCGGCGTTGGAACCGTGACCTCCGCCCCGCCCTGCGCACTCCCGTTTACGGCATTCAACAAGCCTTCTATTCTGACAAAAATGTGCGCAAACTAACCCAAGCCGCTGTATTGTACGCGGATAAGCGCGAAGTCGTGAACTCGCGAATCCTTGAGCTCGACGTGCGCCAGGCCATGGGGTTGGCCTGGGCAGAGTACACAGGCTCACTTGCTACCGAACAGAAAAAGCAGTTTGACCAGGCCGTTGCACTTAATTTGCCTTTGCCTCTAGGTGGGGCGACACAGAGTGCCCTCTCGACGCCAAGGGAGCTGGGAATTCTGGAGAAGCGAACGATGCGGCACGTGCGGTACCTGGTTCTGGGCAGGGTCAAGGCCGAGAAGCGGGCGCGCCAGCTCAAGGTGGGTCTGCACGCGCAAGCGGGGCTCGTGCGGCGACCGACAAAGCCGGCGGAGCGCTCGGTCTTCGTGGGAAGGCTGAGCCAGAGGGGAAGCGACGCAGGGGGCGTGCTCGCGAGCGGGGTGGGAGCAATCGGAAATGCCATCTGAGGTTGATGGTGGTTCTGGATTCGGCTGGGATCCACGCGTTCAAAGGAGAACAGCCGCCGTTCTCGACTAATTATGCTTTGGGCGACGTCGAGGAGCACGTGTTCACGGATAAATTCAAGAGCGTATTTATTACCGTGCCGGGGGCTAAGGAGACGGGCGAAATTTGCGAGCTCGCGGTGCGCATCATGCTGGATGCCGAAGTGTTACAGGTGCCCAAGACGGGTGGTGTCTCGAAGCTCCGGGACCACTTTGAGCACCTTCCGAAGCGCGCTGCGATTTACGCGATGCGTAACGGGTTTTTAATCAATTACTCGCTCGAGGATCTGCGGCGCGATTGGGTTCGCCTGTTCAAAAAGAACGCGATCTACCGTCACCTGGCCAGAACGCGGTACCAGTCTGCGCATCAGGCGCTGGTGGAGTTTGAGAAATCAACGGATAGAAACAACCGCTTCTTCCAAAAGCTCCAGCATGGGATCTACGGAAGGATAACGGCTCACACCGAGGAGCTGACCGCCCGCATTCTGTTCGGCGCGGCGGTTGTTCTTAAGTTCCCGAAGCTCTACAAGTGTGCTCTTCCGCTGGTAGCATTTTAGCGTCCGACGCTGAAGTGGGAGCGCGAGGCTCTGAAAAAGACGCTTCGAATGGGCTTCTTGTGTTTTATATTGATTCGGTTGTGGTTGTAGTTGAAGGTGATGTTCCACCCGAAAAGCTCCGCGAATAGAATTAGGAACGGGTCGGCAGAGCTCGTCATGTAGCCTTGGTTGTAGGTTTTGGGGTCGTAGTTTTTTACGTGTTCGTAGTTCTCTTTCATTTCTTTGGGGCTGAGTGGCTTGCCCTGCCATAGGACGTTTGGTGTGAGTTTGTTAACTAATTTAATAATTTTGATGAGTTCGAGCGTGCTTCGCTTGATATCGAGCACCCTGAGCTCCTCGTTTGTAAGTGCCTGCGTCAGTGAATCCCAGAAGCAGCTCATGCTTAATTTGTCTCAACTTTTTTTGTCATGGGAAATAAAAACATGCTCGGAAATATCAGCCGCATCGAGTACAAGCGTCTCATGAATGCCAAGAAGGGGAGTAAATTGCGCGAACAGCGCGCCGAGGTCATGCACCATAATGACTTAATTTCTTTTCAGAATGCTCTCGCGGAACGCGACGATTTCGTCAAGCTCGCGATGTGCAAGAACAAGAAGGCGCACATGCCCATCCCGGAGCGCGTGCTCCCGCTCCCCGGCTCGCCTCCTCCGCCGGTGGAGATCGAGAAGCAGCCTGAGCCCGAGCCCGAGCCCGAGCCCGAGCCGGAGCCGAAGAAGAGGGGTTGGTTCTGGTAACTAGTTAGTTGTCAAACTTGTCTATATGTACCAAACGTTTCATATTTCATGTCTCAAAAATGAAGTTTGGATTTTGAGTTGTAAACATTGGCAAGCTTGCTAACTATGACACAGTAAATGCTGAACTGCTTTCCAAAATTTGTTCAAACTTTTTAAACCCATGAAGCCTCATGCTTAAGCATTTTGATCGACCTCAATGGCTCTTCGCGTCAGTAGCACCGTCTATAGCCATGTGCCATGTGCTTCCTCCCAGCATCTAAGCTAGAGCGCTACGGCATTTCGGCGTCCTCGCTTCGCCGCCACGCCGACAATGGGACGATCGAGCATGCGCGCTTTAAAGGATGCGGCAAAAGGCTGTATGAGGTTAACAGCGTTCTTTCCTTCCTCGGACTCCAGCACCAAGAAGTCAAAGAAAAGAAGGCGTACATCTACTGTCGCGTCTCGTCGACCAAGCAAAAGGACGACCTTGAGCGCCAGTGCTCCGACCTCCAGCAGCTCTACCCCGACCACATCCTCGTCAAGGACGTCGCCTCGGGCCTCAACTACAAGCGCCGCGGGCTTAAGGCCCTTCTGGACAAGTGCCTCCGCGGAATGGTCTCAGAAGTTGTGGTCATGCACAAGGACCGGCTCGTGCGCTACGGAGCTGAGATCTTTGAGTTCATCTTTGAGAAGACTGGGGTCAAATTCGTGGTTCACCGTCAAAGCGCACCGAGCAACGAAGACGAGCTCGCCCAAGACCTCCTCGCTATCACAACTGTCTTTTGTGCTCGACACCATGACCGCCGCGCTGCCGAAAACCGACGCAAAAGGCGCCGACAACAAAATCGCGTGGAAGATCGCACTGAGGCCTTCTTGCAGACAACGGAGGATGCTTAGGCGCTGGATGGGTGCGGTTCGCTTCACGTACAACGCCTGTGTGGACCTCTACAGCAACTACCGCCTCTGGGACGACAAGTTCCACTCCAAGAATGGCGCAAACCTGAAGACCTTTCGTGCCAAGCTCGTGGGTAACGACTCCCCCCTCGTTCTTGAAAACCCCTGGCTCAAGAAGACCCCATGGGACGTTCGCAGCGAGGCGGTGCGGGACTTTTTCAAGGCGTACAAGGCACAGATGGCCAAGATCAAGAAGAAGACCCTCAAGCACTTCACCATGGGCTTCAAGTCTCGGTACGACCACCAGCAGTGCCTCTACGTTCACCGCAAGCACTGGAATAAGATCAACGCCGTTCGTTCCAAGGGAGGGGTGCCGAATAATCAGTACTCCTCGGTGTGGGGCACTTCTTCGATTCCCACGTCGCCGGGAGACCGTGTTCTGGACCTGGAAAGTGATGCTCGTCTCATCCTCACACGCACTGGCAAATTTTACCTCTGCACCACCAATGAATTTGTCGAGAACAAGGAGCTTCCACCCGAGTGTGCCGCTTCTCTCGACCCTGGCATCAACACCTTCCAGACCATCTACGACGCCAACGGCAAGGTGGTTGAGTTCGGTGTATACCCCAAGACCAAGATCCAGCAGTTGTGTGCCAAGATAGATGCCCTACAATCGCAGTGGAGTCAACCAGACGTTCGTCACCACAGGCGCTACTGGCTTCGTCGGCGTGCGGCTCGAGTTCGAGAGAAGATCGAGAACATGCGTACCGACATGCATCGGAAGTGTGCCAAGTACCTCTGCGAGACCTATCGCCATATCATCATCCCAATTTTTAAAGTGCAAGAGATGGTGTGTCGATCAGGTCCTCGTCAGAGGAGGCTCAACTCCCGCGCTGCAAGGAATATGCTCAGCCTTGGCCACTTCAAGTTTCGACAGCGTCTTCTTTCCAAGGCGAGACAGACGAGAAGCAAGGTGTGGGTTGTAACGGAGGAGTATACATCCAAGACATGTGGTTCGTGTGGCGAGAGGTACAATGTCACGGGCAAGAACTACATCTGCCCTTCATGTGGTGCCGAGTTCGACCGAGACTTCAACGGGGCGCGCAACATCATGATTAAGCATTTGAGTAGCTAGATTAGCATTAGCTGCCACGGGGGGACCTAGCCCCTCGGTTAATATACTTGACGGCATGTAACGGCTATAGTCATGGGTGCGAGCTTAAGCTTTGACACCCTTGGCAAGCTTGATAGTTAAATTACTAGGTGGTGATTTTACATCTTAAAGGTGTCCTTGAGGCGGTCGCGGAGCTTGAACGCAGCGCTCTGGATGCCCTTGACTTCGTTGCGCGAGCGGTAGCTCTGCGCTACGGCCATCTGCCGAGTATAGGAATCCTCGACCTTGCCGTACTGGTGATTGATGACCCGGGCTTTTGTTTCGTCCTCGTCCTGGGAATGCCAGACCATTTGCTTACTCACTTGCTTCTTGCCATTTATGAGTAGGAAAATAAGTAGGGTCAGTCCGACAAGAATGAGCATGTCTGACTGTTGTGGCATTTTTTTACTTCGTGATTTAACCATTCTTTATTGTTGACAACAAATAAAATTGAACGTATGGGTTCTATAGCATGTTGTTGCCGGCGCCCAGTGCCACAACGCTACGTCGATCCAAGGGATCCACCCATTGTGTCACCACGAGAGGCAGCCTATATCTACGATAGATACTACAAGGGGGCGCGTCATCGTGCGTATCAGCCCTGGCCTCGCCATCGCTAGGATAGCACCGCCGCGTCGTATGGGTAGATTCCGCGGAGCTCGGGCTCAATCACAGGGCTTCTGCGTAGACAGAGTCGTATCTTTTGTCAAACTGCTGAGGCAACTGTTCCGCCATATCTTTGGCTATTTTTTTTATTTCGGGATCATTCAAATAATTAATGTTGAAATGTGTAGGTATCAATTTTGGAATGTCTTTTCCTTCATCACGTATTATGTCGCCGGTTTCCACACTTCGAAACGCGTGCTCTTTGTCGTCATAAAAATAGTGTTCGCGCATGGACTCCACAACATTTGCGGCGGTTGCATTGTCTTTTCCCCCCTGACGTATGAAATGAGATATTATAACTTCTGGTATTTTGATTTGTCCATGTCGAGACCAAGTACTATAATAAAAGAGTTTTTTGTAATGTTTTCTAGGCATAGACATTCTACGACATGCCACAAGACCGGAAGCTTTATGTTGTTGCGGCACGCAACTCCTAAATCGGGAGCACCTGCCGGGGTTCCTGTCATGTTTCCTACAAGTATCCAAATCCTTTTCTACGTTTCTGACTACGAAAAAATCAGGATGAGATCGAAGATTTTGCCTCTGTTGTCTTAATTTCTTATCATACAATTTTTGGAATTTTTCGGTTGAGGGATATTGATAGCCTGGCCTTTGCACGGGCTTGATGTCCCAGAACTCCTGCGTTTGGCCTCGAGCCGAGAACGTGTCGCTGCCGCGCGCTTTTCGCCATCGCCAAGGTTCGTCCAATTTTTCCGTCTGTGCTTTGGGTCGCAACCAGGATCGGTCGTAGTCAATGTACTGAATACCTTGGGGATTGAACATTAAATAATTTATGTCTTCGTAGTCATATTTTGGTTCATATTTTGGTTTGTTGTTCCCCTTCAAATATTTGTAGCCGGCGTAGCCCGACGCGAGCGCCAAGGGGATGCCGAGTCCGAGGCCGAGTCCCAGTCCCAAATTGGTCTTGGTGGATCTGCGCTTGGAGCGGCTTTTTGACCGCCTGGTGCGCTGCCTGGTGCGCTTGGAGCGGCTCTTGGATCGCCTGGTGCGCTTGGAGCGGCTCCTTGTCCTGCCCTTGCTCGTGTTTCTGCTTCGCCTTGAGCTTTTGCGGTTTCTCCTACGGATTCGAGACGCCATTGCACACATTAACAACAAAATTTGCTAGCTGCGAGTGGAATAAGATCCCCCAAAAATAGATTTTGGTACTTTTATATCAACAAATTGACCTGACGCGTGTGTCAAAAATGATTGCGTTTCGGCGCAAAAGAAGACGAATGAGACCTCCCCCCCGCCCCCCACGTCCACCCCCACCGCCCCCGCCTGCGTGGAACTACCCCATGAGCGAGGAAGAGAGAAGGCGAATTGACCAGCAGATGCTGGAGCAGCTTGTGGCCCAGCAGGAGGAGCTGCAGTTTCACTTTACTTGGGGATCTTGAGTTAGTAGTAGTAGCCTTAGCTCGTGGATGACGTTGGACGCGGTATAGGGGTAGCACTCGGGTTGAATAGCGTGGATGATAGTCTTACATCCCGCGGTTAGTAGGCGAAAGGCTATGTAGAGGTTTAGTTGCAAGTTGCTACAGTAGTTTTGTCTCATATTATTAAGTATAAACAATAAAATAGACACGCGTTAAGCAGTAATGCCTTTTATATATGTTAAAATTATACATGGATTTCGTCATCCGGCGGTGTATCCGCAGTAGATGTCGTAACAAAGTCTGCCCCATTACTAGGAATGATTTGAACGATTGCAAGAATGTCTTTAAGAAAGTTTCGTCGAATGGTTTTGTTCGTGGTTACTGTGCCACCACGTTGTACAACTATTTCAAAACCATTCTCGATAACGACGACGTCGAGAAGCTTCGCTGGCCAGTTTGTCGGGAGGACGTCTCCTCTGTTGAAGTGAAGCGTCTCGAAAAGTTGTTAGAAATTCCATTTACACGACGGGTGAGCACATCAAAGGCGATATACTGGAAGGCTGTTTTCTTAGAGACTTTGATCATATCAATTGACGAAATGCTTCTCGAAATTAAAAACGATATCATAAGAGACGACGACACTACAGACATTTCTGAGATCGCGGAAATTACATCGAACGTGACCGCGACGTTCCTTTACTTATACTTGCTAAATAAGGCTATGTATCGTCACAGAAAAAACGCGCTTTGCGATACAACCCCGGAGGTTCATCGCGTTTTCACAGAAATCAAGCACCTGGTTGAGGAAATGACCACCCTCTTCTGTGAGCACGATCTGATTCTGGCGTGGTGTGGTACGCAGGTGGTGCCAGTTTTGTTCAAGTATGATATTCCGGCAAACTTAATCTAGGTCTTCTATTTGCTTGACGTTCGAATTCCCTCGGGATAACACGCCTATCTCTTGGTCTCCCTCCTTATGAAAAATGCAAAAAACATCTCCGTCCTCCGTACACTTTGCGATTGAATTGTATATCTCGGGTTGTCCCTGGAAGGTCTTCTGAGACACGTGCGCTACATCGAGCCCCTTCTTTATGGAGAGAACGAGAGCCCCGGGCCCGTGCTTCTTTTCCTCGTCGTTGACAATAAGAAGAAGCCTCTCTCCATACACTTTGATGACGTTAGACAAATTCCAGGTCACCATATTGGAGATTACACCTAAACCTGCTAAAATTATATTCTCGATTTTAGACAGAAACGATGCAGGCTGCAGCGAGGCGCCTCCACAAGAAGCAGAAGCAGGCCAAGGAGAGCCGATGTCGGATCAAAGATCGAAAGAGGTGGATAACAATTCTGGAAGGTGAAGTGAATGCGAAACGAATTCGACTGGAGGATCTCAAAAAGTCCCTCCCGATTTGCAAACAGCTGGCGAAGGACGATGAAGCGCGCTACTCCAAAGAACTAGAGCTGTTTGGCGAGAAGTTTCAGGGGAGGAGCCGAAGCGTTGATGCGCGAGCTGTTTTCAATTCGGGGTCGATGGACATCCTCGATGTCGAGGAGTGGAAGGAGTTAGAACGCTACCCCGGGACCAACATATTAGTAGACCCCACGAAGGACAACCGCTTCTGGTGGTCGCACTCCCCCTACAGGGTCGCCACTGGGCTTTCGATTCTGAAGCTAGGATTTCTCCACCAGGAAATTCGGCGCGTGCTCTCGAGTAGCTGCGACGACGTGGTCGACCTGATTTCGGACTACGCTCCGCTCGGCGAGGTACGCGTTGCTGCTTCTCTCGACCCTAGCTACGCCTCGTTCTATCCTGTTCACATCCGGTTCTTCTTCGATCTTGGGAAACGCGTTCCGCGAAGGTTGACAATGATTTCGAAGGTGGCTCCGCACGCGATCACGTTTAACCGACACCACCCCGCGGATGCTCCTGGAGGCGACGGCTTCTACTACACGTGTCGTCGTTATGAGCTCAACATTCACGAAGATCTGCGCAACAACTTCTTTCGTTCGGATCACGAGTTCTGTGTGGATCTCATGGTAGCTCGCAGGTGCTTGATAGGTTGAGTGGCGACATCGGCTCCTCCCCGGGCTCCTCCCCGGGCTCCTCCCCCCCCTCCTTCCCCGGCTCCGCCGCCTCCTCCTCCTCCTCCTCCGCGACCTTATCGAGACACACCTCGACGCTGCTGGCACACTCGTCCGAGAAATAGAATGACCTGTCCGTTATGACCTCCGTCTTGGACATGGATAGAAGCAGCGAGGCGATGCGGCAATGCAGGTCGCTTCTGGATTCGGCTACCTTGTCGAACAGAATCGGGATTCCGATTCTGCTGTCAATGCGGCAGCATGCGTGGTCGTTGATGTTGCGGACGTAATATGCAGCGCGCAGCTTGCTCTGCGTGTAGTCTCTGAATTGTTTGTCGCCAATGACGTATGAATTGAACGTGATTAGCGAGACTTGGAACTCGTCCGCCAATTGACTCGCCACGATGGCGCCGACCGACGCACCCAGGCTGATTCCGGTTATCACGATGTGCACGGGCCGACGGGTCTCGATCGCCACACGCACTTGCGATAGGACGCGGCGGGCCACGTTGTCGCAGCCGGCGTACACTTTACCGACCGCGTGCTCCCGTCTCCAGGTGAGCGCGTCTTGGTAGAAGTCCTGCACGGTTTTGGATCTTCTGAGGAAGACGAACATGGTGTTGTTATCGTAAAACCCGTAGTGACCATTCTCGATCGATTGCAGGTCGACCTGGTACGCGGAGGCGCTGGATTGAAAAGAAAGCAGTTCGCTTAAATAGCACCCCTTGAGAACCCACGCGAGCTTGGCCTGAGTGACGCTATCAAAGTCGGTGGGTACTTCCTTGTTGTCCGCGAGGATCTCGTTCAGGATGGCGAGCTCCATCTCGGTCTGCTTGCAGTTAAAGACGGGAACCGGTTTGTAGTAGAGCACTACCACCGCCACGATGCCTACACCTAGGAGCATAAGAAGGCAGTCTCGCTTCGAGAGCATCTCTTTGTTTTTACCGTTGAATTTTTCGTTTCGGGATTTGAACGTCTTAATTTGGACTTTAAAATTTGTAACCAGAGGTAAAACCATGAGCTTGCTGCAGGTAGTGCACGAGGGTAAGGAATCGAAGGATGAGTTCAAGATGCCGGGTGCACAAATGTTTAACACCAGCGACGAGAACCTGACCACCGACGAGGTCATATACCAGCCGTTCCCGGGCTTCTCCAACCCCGATCGCTGGGCGCTGCTGAGCTGCTACGAGGAGGCAAAGGGCTCTGGGTGCTTCGTTAAAATCCACGGCCTGTTCCCGCACCGCAAGCTGGCTGAAAACGTCGGAAAGGCCGCGATGGAACAAGGTTATAAAACTACCTGCGTCGTGGCTGACACCCGCTCCTGGTTGCGGTTCCCCATTAACGAAGTCGAGAAGGAGGTGCACGTGAACGAGGCCCTGAAGAAAGCAGTGGGTCTAGAGATCACGAAGAACAACTCCGAGCTGGAGCGGCTGCGCAAGCGCGTCAAGGATAGCCGGGGTACCTCCCCTACGACCGCATACGGGCGGTACCTGCAGCTGGTGAGCGAGAGCGCGCGAGAGCTGCTGGCGTCTTTGGACGACGACGAGAAGGCCGCCGTGAATCTCCGAGAGAAGTTCGAGGAGTTCCGCAAGAAGGAGATTGCGCAGATAGAGAACCCGCCGCTGGACCCCGTGTTGGCTCAGCACTTTAAAAATCGCATCAAGAAGGAGAGTCTCCAGGACAAGACGATGGCGAGGCAGATGCATGGCGGGGCCGGCATGGGCATGCCAAATATACTCAAAAATTAAATGTATTTTAAGAACAAAATGAACACAGATCAACCTGTTTGCCCTATCGCGCGCATACCGGTGGCTGACAATGACCGCTTCGAGTTTGTGACAAAATCGGGAAAGACTCTGATATACAGCGCCGCGGCGATGAACGCCTACATCAACCACCGGGGCAAGATGCAGGATCCAATGACTCGCGAGCCCATGAATCACCGACACCTCCTGCAACTCCAGCGAGTGTGCGGCAAGCGGAAAACGAAGCTCACGACAGAATTCCTAAAGATATGGCGCAATATTTTGAACGTGGGTCTGCGCGCGGAGTTTTCGCGTCAGTTTGAGAACTTCGCGGATACGGGGAACCACGATGCGCTGAGCCTATCTATCTCGTACCTGCTGACGCTTAAGGGTGTTGTAGGCCCGGCGACATACCGAGCCCTGCTGAACGAGCGCATGCGCACACACGAGACGGTCACCAAGAGTGTGAAGGCTGTTTCCGATAACCTCGACGAGAAATTCGAGGTGGAGTACGACATGTGCGAGCACTCGTTTTCCGTTCGATTCAGATCTCGCACCGACGTGGACTGCCAGCCGGTGCTGCCGTTGTATGAAATAAAGACGGAAAGTTCAGTGACGGAGGCGCTGCTGGAGGCTAGGCGCAATAGTAGTTAGACGTCGGGGTCAAACTTTGTCTTATAAATTCTCGACGGCGCGTTGCGCTTAAGAATAGAGGGCGGGGCTTCGCGTTTGAATTCCTGTACCTCGACTGAATCATTGAAACTGAGACGGCGTGGGTTGCGGCGCTCATCATCACGCATATCGTCGTCTGAGTACGTGCCGCGCTTCTTCTCGTCCAGG
>Ga0255759_10002242_pt1 | contig 17280 bp, 16 predicted proteins | sample 101ome_20_FD_179959 | JGI IMG/M metagenome (GOLD analysis project Ga0255759, IMG submission 179959) | Coastal salt marsh microbial communities from the Groves Creek Marsh, Skidaway Island, Georgia - 101404AT metaG (version 2) | ecosystem: Environmental > Aquatic > Marine > Intertidal zone >...
TAAAATATTATTAGCTTCAAAAATTTTATTTTTTGATTGGAACATTCTTGACAGTAATAATTTATCCTCATTAGAAATCATACCCTTTTCCGCTGGAACTAATTCAAAAACTAAATCTGAAATTGGACCAAAAAGATTATCAATTTGTGAACTTCTTAAAAGAGCAATAATTTTTCTTAATTTTTGTTCGGAATTTTTTTCTTTCAAAATTGACTGAAACAAAAGTGGTCGTGCTTTGGCTGGTGACAATGTTTTATAAATTTTTAGTGAGTTTTCAATATCACTATTTTTAAATCTAGATAATTGATATGCTTGAGAAAGCATATCAACTTCTATTCTCTTCTGCTTTACAAGGATTTCAGAGCAATAAATTTTTAAATCTGTATCGACCGTTGGATTTGATAAAATTGATAGTAGACCGCTAATACTTAAACTTGCTATTTGCTCATAATTCGGAGAAATATCTGCAAATTGAAGAGATGACATAATTATTGGGTTAAGAGACTTTATTTCCGTTAATTGCTTCTTAAGACTTTCGGAATCATTAATTTTTTTTTCACTCATTAGAGAATATGCAAGATCGATAAAAAAAACATTCCCTGGCTCATTAAGTTCTTTAAGTAGTAAAAGCCCTAATTTCGCCTCTTCAAACCTATTATTAATTATATCACAAATTATTAATATTTTTCCAAACACCTCTGGCATTTTATCTGATTTGTTATCTAAAATTTTACATGCCTCGTTATGCCTATTTCTTAATAAATTTCCTTCAATCATTTTTTTTAAAATAAATTCATTTTTTTTTAAGTCTGGATATTGCGAGTAGTAGAGTTCTATTTCGTTTATCCTTCCAGTGTCAAATAATTTACTTATGTAAAGTTCAAAAATTTGGTTATCTTCCTCTGATGAAACTAGACTTTTATCAATTTTTTTTTTTGAAGTAAGCATTTCAAAAATTAGATCTTGAACAACTGGATTTGAATTTTTAGTAGGTATAATTGAAAGTAAATTTTCAATATCTTTAGATTTTTTTTTATTAAATAAATTTAGAAAATTTAAATTTTTTTCATCACCAATTTCAGATATATATTTTTTATTATTAAAATCGTTATTAAGTTCGCTTTTATCAAAGATAATTTGGTTAGCAAAAATTGAACTAGAAAAAAGTAATAACAAGCTAAAAAGTAAATTAATTCCTATCAATTTTAAACTCGCTCTCAATGATTTTGGGTTTGACGATAAAATCTGTTGTACCCAGATATATTAGAAAAACAACAAACGCCAATGCGAAAGAAATTAAAATTTTCAAAATAATTTTATTCATCATTTTTAATATCGTAATTGTAAATTATTATTATTAAAATTATACATTAAATATCTAAGTTAATATATAAAGTAAATGAATTTAAGGAAAAATAATATTGTCATTTTAGGGATGACTGGCGTTGGAAAAACAACAATTGGAAAAATTTTATCTAAAATTCTCAAATTTAAATTTATCGACATAGATTACGAAATAGAGATAGCCTCTGACTTAAAAGTACACGATTTTTTTGAAAAATATGGGGAGGAAGAATTTAGAGAGTTAGAAAGAAAAATTTTATTAAGATCTCTTCAAAAAAAAGATAATACCATAATATCCACTGGTGCTGGTATTTTAAGTGAAAAAAACATTAATTCAGAAAAAAAAAAAAAAAGTATTAGTATTTTTCTGGATATTAGTATGTCAAATCTACTTAATAGATTAAAACACAATACTAGAAATAGACCAAAACTTAGAGGTGACCTTAAAAAAAACCTTGAAAATATGTACAAAAATAGAATTACTAATTACAATCAAGCAGATATTAAAATCAGTGTGAATAATCTAACTGCTGGCGATATTGTTTCTAGAATAATTAAAAAGTTAAATTATGAAAAAATTTAGTAAACTTAATGTCAAACTTAGAGATAAAGGTTATCCAATTTTTATTGGTGAAAATGTAATTAAAGATATAAAAAATTTAATACCAAACTTCGAAAATTATACAAAAATAATTGTTGTAACTGACAAAATCGTTTTAAAAAATTTACCTAAGTCTTTTGAATATATTAAAAAGTTATCACAAAATAAATTTTTAGGTATTACTTTACCAGCGAGTGAAAAAACAAAAAGCTTTAAACATCTTATTTTTCTTTGCGAAAATATTCTTAAAGAAAAAATTGATAGAAACTCACTTTTAATTTGTCTTGGAGGAGGAGTAGTTGGTGATATTGTAGGTTTAGCTGCTAATCTTCTTCTGAGAGGAATTGATTTTATTCAAATTCCTACAACACTTCTATCTCAGGTTGACAGCTCAGTTGGTGGAAAAACTGCAATAAACTCAAAATATGGTAAAAATTTAATTGGAACCTTTAATCAACCTAAAGCCGTAATTATTTCAATTGACACTTTAAAAAGTCTTCAAAACAGACAAATAGTTTCTGGATATGCAGAAATCTTGAAGTATTCATTTATAAGTGACAAATCATTTTTTAATTTCTTACAAAAGAAAGGTAAAAAAATTTTTGCTTTAGATACAAAAACAATCATTAAGATTATAAAAATTAGTTGTGATATTAAATCCAAAATAGTAGGAAAAGACGAAAAGGAAAAAGGAATTAGGGAAATTTTAAACTTTGGACACACTTTTGGTCATGCTATAGAATCTTACAGTGGTTTTTCAAAAAAAATTTTTCATGGTGAAGCAGTAATTTTAGGAATGTATTTAGCATTAAAATTTTCTCATTATATTGGTTTTTGTAAAAATGAGCTGGTTAATCAATTCTGTTTTCATCTGGATGAAATGGAAATTCCTTATAAACTGAGTGACTATAAAATTAAAATTTCATCTGCAAATTTTTTAAAACATATAAAGTTTGATAAAAAAATTAAAAATAATAAAATTAAACTTATTCTTTTAAAAGATATTGGAAAACCAGTTGCACACATTGTTGAGGATGAAAAAGTATTTAAAACTTTTCTTGATAACAATTTAGTTTAGTCTTATGGATATACCTTTACACATACTTATTGGTTCAATTGTTGGTCTTGTAATTATTTCTGCATTCTTTTCAGGTTCTGAAACATCACTCACATCAGCTTCTAAACCAAGAATGCATAATCTTGCTAAGTCTGGAAAAAAAAACGCTAAAATTTTTGAAGATCTTTTTAAAGACAAAGAATTACTTATATGTACAATTTTATTTGCTAATAATTTTGTTAATGTTCTTGCCTCTGCACTTGCAACAAAAATTTTGATAGAACTAACTAATACTGATGGTATTTTTTATGCCACAATAATTATGACTTTAATGATTCTCGTTTTTGGAGAGTTAATTCCAAAAACTTTAGCACTTTCAAAAGCAGATAATTATGCGTTAAAAATTTCACCTTTTATAAGATTATTAGTTATTTTACTTTATCCTCTCACATTTACATTAAATTTTATAGTTTATATTTTATTAAAAATCGTTGGGGTCAATTATTCAAATTTTAAAAAAGAAGAAATTTCAGAAAAAAGAGAAGAAGAATTAAGAGGAGCTATAGATTTGCATGGTGAAGATTCATCAAGAGATGAAAAAAATATGCTAAAATCAATATTGGATTTAGATGAAATTACCGTAGGTTCAATTATGATTCCAAGAAAAGATATTTTTAGTTTACCTGTCAAAATAACTTACAACGATCTATTAGAACAACTTGAAAACTCTCCTCATTCAAGAATTCCAATATGGGAGAAAAATCCAGAAAATATAATTGGAGTTTTTCATGTAAGAAGATTAATAAGTTATAAAAATAGTGACTCTAAAAAATTTAATATAAAATCACTTTGTCAAAAACCTTGGTTTATACCTGAGTCGACAAAACTTGATAATCAACTAATGGAATTTAAAAAAAGAAAAGAACATTTTTCTATTGTTGTAGATGAATATGGTGAGTTTCTTGGAATTGTAACATTAGAAGATATTATTGAAGAAATTGTTGGGGATATTGATGATGAACAAGATATGCTAAAAACATCAAAAAAAGTTACAGGCATAAAACCACTTTCTCCATCAAGTTTTTTAGTTGAAGGTAATGTAAACATTAGAGATCTAAACAAAGAACTAAACATTAATCTCCAAATAAATAACAATGTTTCAACTGTTGCAGGATTAGTCTTGTATGAAAGTAGAACAATACCAAAGACAAAACAAGTTTTCTCTTTCTTTGATTTAAATTTTGAAATTCTTAAAAAAAAAAATAATCAAATTACATTATTAAAGATAACCAAAAAAAAAGTTTAACAATGTAGAAAAAAAATATTATAGTTAAAATGGGGAGTTTTTTTTTGATTATTAAAGATTTATTTGAAAAAGTTTTGATTGATCAAAGGCTTGTAATTATAGATCATAATTCTTCGGCGTTTGAGGCAGCAGTTACTATGCTTAAAAATAAATGTGGGGCGCTTTTAGTTTGTGATAATAAAAATGATGATGCACTAATGGGAATAATCACAGAGAGAGATCTAACCTTTAGGGTAATACCTAAAAACCTTGATCCAAAAAAAACAACAATATCAAAAATTATGACAAAAAATGTTGAGACTATTCAACCTAACAGAACAACTTTTGACGCTATACAAATTATGAAGTCTAAGGGCTTCAGGCATCTGCCAGTTGTTGAGAAAAAAAGGATAGTAGGAATTCTTTCTATGAGAGACCTTTATGATTATGCAAATAATGAACTTCAAGATTCACTTAAGAAACACCAAGAATTTATGTTTGGAACTGGTTACGGCAGTTAAGAAATAATCTTTATGGAAAGTGCATGTATGCCATTTTGCATTTCATCTTTTAAAACATTATAAATCAATCTCTGCCCAGCTACCCGGTTTATTGATAATAATTTATCGGACTTAATAATTATAGAAAAATGTGAATTTCCAGTGTTTGGACTTCCAGAATGTCCTTTGTGCTTTTCAGAATCATTTATAACTTGAAGATGATCAGGTGTAAAAAAATCACTAAGTTTTTTGTAAATTGTTGATTCATTCATATATAAAGTAATAGAATACATTATGAAAAAAAAGTCAATTGAGTATATTTTTAACAAAATTTTTGGAGAAAATGAAAGGCAGTGTGATGTTAAAGAGTGTAAAAATCCTGGACAGTATATCGCACCGAAATCTCCAAACTGTAAAGAAAAATATATATTTTGTCTTGCTCATGTAAAAGAGTATAATAAAAGGTGGAATTTTTTTGCTGGTAAAAGTCAAACTCAAATTTATGATTATCAAAAAAATGATTTTTTCATTGGTCGTCCAACTAGACCGTTTTCTAAGGGAGTTAGCTCAAAAATTAAATTTGAGTTTGAATATTCTTTTGATCATGAGAATTTAAATTTTACAAAAAGAAAAGACAAACAAAACATTTACAGAAAACAAAAATTTTCAGCTGAGATATCAAAATGTTTAAAAATTTTTGATTTTAAGGATGAATTTAATGAAAAAGAATTAAAAAAAAGATATAAAGAGTTAGTTAAAAAATATCACCCAGACTTAAATAAAAACTTCCTGAACAAAGAGAAGAATATAAAGGAAATTAATAAATCATACAGTAGATTAATTAAGTTTTTACAAAAATAAAATTATGTTGAATAATAATCAAAACAAGCCTCAAAAATTAGATACCATCTCATATTCAGATGAGCTTTTTGGTATAAAAAAAAGAGTAGCTGTATCGCATTTTTCAAAAAAAACTGATCTTGTACCTGAAATTGATAAAAATTATGTATTTGATGAAGCAACAACTTTGTCCATCATAATGGGGTTTAAATATAATAAAAGGGTATTAATCCAAGGCTTGCATGGAACTGGAAAATCTTCACACATTGAACAGATTGCTGCAAGACTTAACTGGCCATGTTTAAGGATAAACTTAGATGGTCATATTAGTAGATTTGATTTATTGGGTAAGGATGCAATTGTCCTCAAAGATGAAAAACAAATTACAACTTTTAAACAAGGTTTACTTCCATGGTCAATTGAAAATCCTGTTGCTTTAGTTTTTGATGAATATGATGCGGGAAGACCAGACGTAATGTTTGTTATTCAAAGATTATTAGAATCTGACGGAAAGCTAACACTACTTGATCAAAATAGTGTTTTGAAACCTAATGCACATTTTAGAATTTTTGGCACATGCAACACCTTGGGTGCTGGTGATGAATCGGGTCTATACTATGGAACACAAAATCTAAACCAGGGTCAATTAGATAGATGGAATATATTTACAACTTTAAATTTTTTAAAACCAGAAATTGAAGAAAAAATAATAATAAAAAAAATTAGTAAAATTTCTAAAAAGAAAAAGGATCAAATTAAATCAATCGTTAAGCTTGCAAATTTGATTAGAGATGCATTTAGATCTTCTGACATATCAATAATAATGTCCCCTCGTACTTCAATTATCTGGGCGCAGAACATTGAGATTTTTAATGATGTTGACGTAGCTTTTAGATTAACCTTTTTTAATAGATGTGATGAAAACGATAAAAAAATTATAAGTGAATTTTATCAAAGATGTTTTGGGAGAGATCTTGTTTAAAAAACAAAAAAAAGATTTTTTGAATAATCAAAGTATTGTTGCCAATTCCATTTCAAAAAATAGACTTAATTATCTGCAAAAAGAAAACAACAACCATAATTTTAACATAAAAAATGAAAATGAGATTACACTTGATCTTTTTCATAAAATCAGAGGTGTTTATGATTTCAAAGCACTAAACGAAAGGTATAAAGATAAAAAAATTTATGATTATTATTGTCCAACACAAGAAACTAGAAAAAAATTATTTGAAATAATTAGTGTGGCAAGATGTTTAAAATTAGGTTTCGAAGAGTTTATCGGCTGTAAAAAAAACATCCAAAAAAGTTTAAAAAATCCTAATATTTTTTTTGATTATGATTTAAATAAAAAAAATGTCTTATTTTTTCAAACTATCTTAAATAAATTTGAAGGCAAATTTGTAAAAAATGAAAACTTTAAAACATATTTTCCTGAATTAACAAAAAATGATTTTGAGGAGTTGAAAAAACTTATTTTTAACCAAGAATCATATTTCATTAAGGCAAAAGAAATAGTTAAAAAGATTAAAATCAATGTTGAAGAACCTGATAATCAAACTCTTAAAAATGAAGATCAAATTAAATCAAAAGATAATAAAAATAAAAAAAATCTTAAAAAAATTCCTTTTAATGAGAAGATAATCAAAAAACAGAAAAGCAAAAAAACCGATAATATAGGTGAAAATTTTTTAGAAAAAAAAAAATCTATTAATTATCATTATAAAATTTTTACAAAAGAATTTGATTTATCAGTAAATGCAAAGAATCTTGCCTCAAAAAGTGAGTTGAATGTTTTAAGAAAAAAATTTGAAAACGAATATTATGAAAATAAAAGATTAATAAACAAGTTAGTAAAAAAATTAGAGAGATTATTCAGCTCACTAAATACTAACTCATGGAAATTTGATCAAGAAGAAGGTTATATTGATTCATCAAGATTAGCTAATTTAGTTGCCAACCCGCAAAACCTTGAGATTTTTAAGAGTAAAAACGAAAATATTGAAAAAAATACCATCGTAAGTTTATTATTAGATAATTCGGGTTCTATGCGAGGAAAGCCTATAATCACCTCTGCAATTACAACAGAAATAATAACTAAAGTACTTGAAAGATGTAAAGTTAATGTAGAAATTTTAGGTTTTACCACTAAAGAATGGAAAGGGGGAAAAGCTAAGAAAAAGTGGGAATCAACTGGTAAAATTGAAACACCAGGTAGACTAAATGATCTACTGCACATAATTTATAAAGATGCTGATGTTACATGGAATAACTGCAAAAATAACCTTGGTCTTATATTGAAAGATGGTCTGCTTAAAGAAAATATCGATGGTGAAGCTGTTAAATGGGCTTATAAAAGGTTAATTAGTAGAAAAGAAAAAAAAAAGATTTTAATTGTCATATCTGATGGTGCTCCTGTTGATGATTCAACTCTATCAAATAATCCACCAGATATTCTAGATAATCACCTTAAAGAAATTGTTAATAATATACAAAATAATAAATCAATTAATTTGGTTGCCATTGGAATAGGACACGATGTCTCAAAGTATTATAAAAATGCATTTATTATAGATAATGTTGAGAATCTAGGTGATATAATTATTGACAATCTGATGAAATTTTTAGGAACAAAAAATGCCTAAGATTTTTTATTTGTAATTGCCTTCTTAAGTTTTTTTGTTTCATCATTTAACTTTGAGTTTTTAAGACCTAACAAATAATTGTCAATACCGCCATTCTTTTCAACAGTTTTAATACCCTTAGAAGTAACTTTTAACCTTATTTTTTTTCCTAAAATTTCCGAAAAAAAAGACGTATTTTGGAGATTTGGCAAAAATTTTCTTTTCGTCTTATTTACAGCATGACTAACATTATTACCAACCATCGGCTTTACATTAGTTATATTACATCTTTTACTCATAATGGTACTTAAACCACAATAAAAGAAGAAAATCAACTTCGTTAAAATTTATTTTTTATTAAAAAATCTATTAAAAGTTGAGATGCTTTAAATATGCTTAGGCTTTTATTTCTTACTTTTTCCTGAATTTCTATTACAAATTTGTTTTTTTTTACATCCTTAGAAATTATCTGACTGATTGTGTTATTTACTGTACTCCACATCCACTTAATTTTTTGGGATTCCCTAGATTCGTAAAAGTTTTTGGTTTTTTTTTGTTTTTTTATAAAATTTTTTACAAAACTCCAAATCTCCTCTAATCCTTGAGATTTTAATGATGAGCACATTAAAACATCTATAAAATGGTTTTCTCTGGGTTTCCCAGTTATAGAAAGTGCATTTTTATATTCTCTTTGGGTAATTTCCGCGGTTTTTTTGAGATCATTATCCGCTTTATTCACAATGATCAAATCTGCTAATTCAATAATACCTTTTTTTATTCCTTGAAGTTCATCACCACCAGCTGGAAGTAATAGAACCAAAAAAATATCAACCATATCATATACAGCAGTTTCAGCTTGGCCTACACCCATTGTTTCTATGAAGATAACGTTAAATCCAGCCTCCTCGAGGCATAAAATAGATTCATGAGTTTTTTTTGCAACACCGCCTAAATGTCCATCACTTGGAGATGGTCTTATGAAAGCAGATGGATTAACAGACAACTTTTCCATCCTTGTTTTATCTCCAAGTATTGATCCTCCAGACTCTTTAGACGAAGGGTCTATTGCTAATACAGCAACTTTAAAACCATTTTTTATTAAAAATAGTCCTAATGATTCAATAAAAGTTGACTTACCCACACCAGGTACTCCTGTGATACCAATACGTATTGAATTATTATTTATTTTGAAATTTTCAAAAATTTTTTGAACCAATAACTTATCTTTTTTTAACGTTGATTCAACAAGAGTAATAGTTTTAGCAAGAGCTTTTTTAGAACCATTTTTCAATTCTTGAGACATGTCTTTTATTAGTCTCAGTTCCTCTTGAGTTAATTCTAGATCTTCTTTTTTTAAAAAATAGAAATCATTTGGAGATACAAAACCATTGGTTTTTTTAAAAATTTTAAAAAATATATCTTTTTCAGGTATTCTTTCTCCATTGATATATCTTGATAAAGAAACTGGAGAAATACCAATTGTATTAGCGAATTCTTTGTTACTGATTTTGTTAAGTTTAAGATATTCTTTTAGAATCATAGTTAACCATTATGGTTAATAATACTAAATCAAATTAATAATTTCAATAGCTGCTTCTTGAATATTCGTGCCTGGTCCAAAAACTTTACTTACACCCAGTTCATGAAGAAAGTCATAGTCTTGAGGTGGTATTACTCCACCACAAATTACTTTAATCTCAGTTGCATCATTTTCTTTCAGAGATTTTATAAGCAATGGAACAAGCGTTTTGTGTCCAGCAGCTAATGTTGAAACTCCAATTACATGAACATCATTTTCTATTGCTTGAATAGCTGCCTCTGTAGGTGTTTGAAACAGAGGTCCAACATCAACATCAAAACCTAGGTCTGAAAAAGCAGTTGCTATTAGTTTAGCTCCTCGATCGTGACCATCTTGACCCATTTTTACCACTAACATTCTCGGTCTTCTACCATTAGCCTCAATGAATTTGTCTATATGAGAATTAATTGAATTCATTTTTTCTGTTTTTTTTGCAGTATTACTATATACCCCACTTATAGTTTTTGTAGATAGTGTGTGTCGTCCAAAAACATTTTCCATTGCTGATGTCATCTCTCCAACAGTACATTTATTTTTTGCTGCTTGAATACAAATTTCTAATAGATTTTTTGATTCATCCTTTGCGGCTTGTTCAATTTTTTTTAAGAAGTCATCTACTTTATTCTTATTTCTTGATTCTTTAAGTTTATTCAAACTATTAATCTGTCTCTGTCTGACTTCGTCATTATCAATAGATAGAATATTTATATCTTGTTTTTCAGTAGGTTTATATTTATTAACACCAACAATAGTTTCCTCGTCTGAATCAATTCTAGCTTGTTTTTTCGCTGAACTTTCCTCAATTCTCATTTTTGGAATACCCATTTCAATTGCTTTTACCATGCCGCCAGCATCATCAATTTCTTTTATTAATTTATTAGCCTCTTTAATCATCTCCGATGTTAGGCTCTCAACATAGTATGAACCAGCAAGCGGATCTATTACATTTGAAATTCCTGTTTCTTCAGCAATTATTAACTGAGTATTTCTAGCAATCCTTGCGGAAAATGGAGTTGGTAGGGCTAAAGCCTCATCAAAACTATTGGTGTGAAGAGACTGCGTCCCTCCCATTACAGCTGCCATCGCTTCAATTGTAGTTCTGACTATATTATTATATGCATCTTGCTCTACTAGAGAGACTCCAGAAGTTTGACAGTGTGTACGTAAAGCTAAACTTTTATTATTTTTTGGTTTATATTTTTTTATAATTTCACTCCACATAAACCTTGCAGCTCTCATCTTTGCAACTTCCATAAAAAAATTCATTCCTATTGACCAAAAAAAAGAAAGTCTAGGTGCAAAATCGTCAATATCAAGACCTCTTTTAAGTGCTGCATCAACATATTCTTTTCCATCAGCAAGTGTATAAGCAAGTTCTTGTACTTGATTAGCACCAGCCTCCTGCATATGGTAACCACTTATAGAAATTGAATTAAATTTTGGTAAATTTTTCGAGGTATATTCAATAATATCTGCCACAATTCTCATACTAGGTTTGGGAGGGAAAATGAAAGTGTTTCTAACCATAAATTCCTTTAGAATATCATTCTGAATTGTTCCAGTAAGCTTTTCTTCAGGACATCCTTGATTTATCCCCGATGCAATAAAACATGCTAGCACTGGAATAACTGCACCATTCATTGTCATTGAAACGCTCATTTTTTCTAATGGAATATCTTGAAAAAGCCTATTCATATCCTCGACTGAATCTATTGCTACTCCAGCATTTCCTACGTCTGCTACCACTCTAGGATGATCTGAGTCGTAGCCTCTATGCGTTGCAAGATCAAATGCTACTGAAAGACCCATTACTCCATTTTTCAGACCCTCTTTATAAAACTTATTTGATTCCTCAGCAGTTGAAAATCCTGCATACTGTCTTATAGTCCATGGCCTATTTGCATACATAGTTGCTCTTGGTCCCCTTGTGTAAGGGGGCAGACCTGGTAATCCAATTTGATGACTAAGATTTTTAAGATCATCTTCTGTATAGAGCGGCTTAACTTCAATACCCTCTGGGGTTTGCCAATAAAGATCCTCAATATTTCTGTCTCTAAGTTCTTTCTGTGCTAAATCTAACCAGTCTTTATATTTTTGATCTGCCAATTTTCTACTCATTTAAGTTAATTTTCTCATGTAAAAATCAGGAAAAATATTTTTTGTTTTAATTAAAGCATCTAATTTTTGTTTATCAACATCGTTATTATTATTTACCTCTCTGTGGATTCCATCAGTAATTAAAAGGGAATCAAATTTAAGATTATTTGCCCCTTTTATATCATTTTCTAATGAATCACCTATTACTAAAACTTTATTATTTTTTTTTTCAAAAAAATTAAAGCAATGCTCGTATATTTGTTTAAAAGGTTTACCATAATATTCTACTTTTCCTCCAATTTTTTCATAATATTCTGCAAGAAGACCTGCACAAATCATAAAGTTTTCTCCTCTTACAACTGTCTTATCTGGATTTGAACAAATCATATTGGACCCTTTTTTAGCAAGACAGTCTAATAATTCAGTGTAATTTTCTAGACAATCATCATCCCCCCAAGGACCTGTATTTAAAATTATGTCAACATCTGAATCTTTATCAACAATTTTCACATTTAAACCTTCAATCAAGTGATTGTCTCTGGGAGGTCCAATCATTAAACAATTTTTATTCTGATATTTTTCTTTAATGTTATGCCAAGTCAATTCACCTGAAGAGACAATTTTTTTGTAAAGACCTCTGGCTATCCCAAATTCTTCTAATTGCTGGGATATAACTGATGAACGCCTAGGAGCATTAGTAATAAAAAAAACCATTTTGTTTTTTTGTTTTAAATTTTCTAAAACTGGGATTACGTTATCAAATACTTCAATGCCGTTATGTATGACACCCCATAAATCAATTAAAAAAACATTATAAAGGTCGTTAATATCAGACAAGTTATTTAATTTAATACACCTTTTCATGGTTTTAAATTTGTTCCAACAAGTTGATAAACATTTTTTAAGTTATTTTTTTTTAGCAAATAGCTTAATTCATTTAATATATCAAAAATGAGGTTAGGCCCTTGATATATTAAAGATGTATACAATTGAACCAAATTACAACCTAAAGAAATTTTCTCAAATGCATCTTTACCAGACGAAACCCCACCTACACCAATTAAAACTATTTTTCCTTTAGTTTTTTTATATACTTTATGAATAATTTGATTACTAAGATTTCTTAATGGAGGTCCAGATAGTCCCCCAACTTCATCAATTTTCCATGAGTTTTTGACTGGTTTTGAATGAAGGTTTTGTCTTGTAATTGTTGTATTAGTTAGGATTAGTCCATCTACTTTATCGCTTTCTAAAGCTATATTACATAAATCATTCAATTCCTTATCATTTAGATCAGGAGAAATTTTAATAAAAGTAGCTTTCGTTTTGGGGGGAAGTATTGAGATTAATTTAGTTATATTTTCTTTTTTTTGTAGGTCTCTTAAACCTGGTGTATTCGGTGACGAAATATTAATTGTTATATAGTCTGCATACTCTTCAACAGTACTATAAAGAAACTCATAATCAGAAAAATCATCTTCTGAATTTTTATTTTTTCCAATATTAATTCCTAAAATTTGATTTTTCTTTTTATCAAAATTTTTTAAATTTCTAATAAAATCTTCAATTCCTTTATTATTAAATCCTAGTCTTTGAATTACAGCCTCATATTCAGGTATTTTAAAAACTCTGGGTTTGTCATTTCCTTTTTGAGGCATGGGAGTAACAGTACCCAACTCTAAAAAGCCAAAACCTAAATCAAACAAACCAGAAATAGCCTCTGCATTTTTATCAAAACCTGCAGCTAGACCTACTGGATTTTCAAAATATTTACCAAAAACTTCTGTTTGTAAATTTGAAAATTTTGATTGTTTTTTAAAAACTCTCAGTTTTAATGAAAATAGAAAAAGTTTATGCAAAACTTCTGGTGATAAAGGTTTACTTAATTTAGAAATTAATTTGTAATTCATTAAATTTTATTGAGTTAGTTCAATCTTTTTTACATCAAAGAAATTAATAAATCCATATAGATGCGGAAAAATTTCGTTATCTCTTGATAATTCCCATTTTAATTTTTTTTCAATATCTTTTACACTGACTTTAAAAATAATTATTGATTTTTCATTTTTATAGTATTTGTCAATTGTATTTTTTAATTGTGATTTGGTAGATAGGTGAATAAAACCTGATTGATGATCTAGATTATTTCCAAAGAATTTTTTTTTTTTTTTAAATTCGTCCCACTCACTATTTAGCATTACTCTGTAAACAAAGTTTTCTTTTTTAGATTTCATAAATTAACTTTTTCTTCAAGCAAGAGAATAGTTTTTTTAATTCCATAAAATTTTATAAATGAACCAAGACGTGGACCCTGACCTTGTCCCAAAACTACTTGATAGAAAGCGGAAAACCAATCCTTTAAATTTTCAAATTTTAGGGACATACCAATTTCATAAATTTTTGTTTGAATTTCCTCTGCCTCATCGTTAGGAGAAGACTCTTTTAAAATCTGAATTAATCTCTTAAATCCCTCTTTTTCTTTATCTGTTGGATCACGATATTTTTTATTGGGCAAGATAAATTCTTTATAAAAAACAACTCCATACTCCAAAAGTTGATTTATAAGTTTATTTTCATTTTTATTAATATTTGGATAATAATTTTCAATGAATCCCCATAATATTTCGCTTGATTCGGCATTGCAAACACTTGCTAAATTCAGAATCATATTAAATGAAATTTTATCCGGTGTTTTTTCTTCATTTTGTTCATCAATAAACCAAATAGGGCTATTTAACTTTTGATCTTTTACTAAATTATCATAATCATTTTTTAACTTCAGAAGTTCATCTGTTGTTTTAGGAATCACATCGAAAAACAATCTTTTTGCTCTATTAGGGTTTTGAAACATGAACAACTCAAGACTCTTTTTATTTGAGAATCTTAGCCAATCTTCAACAGAAATTCCGTTACCAATTGACTTTGAGATTTTCTCACCTTTTTCATCTAAGAAGAGTTCATAAGTATAGTTAACTGGACTTATGCCACCAATAGTTTTATTAATTTTATTTGATAGAAGATAAGATTCAATTAAATCTTTTCCATTCATTTCGTAATCTACACCTAAAACATACCAACGCATTGCCCAATCAACTTTCCACTGCAGTTTACATTCACCATTAAAAATTGAACATTCTTCGTCTAGCTTCGTATTGGGATTATGAAAAATTATTTTTTTTTGCTTTTTGTCTAATTCCTTAATTTTCACCTGAAGAACTTTACCAGTAGATTTGCAAATTGGTAAAAAAGGGGAATAAGTTTCTCTTCTATCTTTTCCAAGAGTTGGTAAAATTATATTTACGATTTTTTCATAATTGTCAAAAATCGCCTCTAAGCCTATATTAAAATCTCCAGATTTATAATGCTCTGTTGCAGATTTAAACTCAAACTCAAAATCAAACTCATTTAAAAAATCAATAAGCATATTGTTATTGTGTTCTGAAAAACTTTTAAACTTTCCAAAAGGATCTGGAATTGATGAAAGAGGTTTTTCTAAATTCTCCTTGATCAAATTTTGATTAGGTACGTTTTGGGGTACTTTTCTTAAGCCATCCATATCGTCAGAAAAAACAAATAATTTTGTTGGAATATTCGTCAAATATTTAAATGCTTTTATTACCATAGTTGTTCTAAAAACTTCCCCAAAGGTTCCAATATGTGGAAGACCCGATGGTCCATAACCAGTTTGAAATATACATTCATTTTTTTTTGAGTTTTCAAACCTTTTGAGTAATTTTTTTGCCTCAATAAATGGCCAAAGCTTCAAGTTATTCTCAGTCATACTGTTATTAAACTATTTAGTTTGACATTATTATCAAGCTCTAAAAATATTTAATTGTACATTAAAATATTGTAATTATATGTGTATTGCATTTTTATCTTGTAATATTGAAAAAAAACTTTATTTTTAATATTTAATTTAATCATCATGATATATGGCCAAAAAACTTAAAGGTGATTCTTTTTTCCTCTCAGCAAATGACCTAAAAACAGGAAGCGTTGTTTATTATGATGGTAAGAGTTGGTCAAGTAAAATAGAAAAAGCAAAAAAAATTAATCGCAATCAAATAGAAAAATATGAAAATATTGCAAAAAATTTTGAAAATAAATGTATAATTATATCACCTTTATTTGTCGAGCTAACTGATAAAGGTAAAATAAAAAAACTTCGAGATATTATTAGATATAAGGGACTAACAATTAAAATTTAGTTATGTATCAGTATTCAGAAAAAGACAAACAAATTGTAAAAAATAGAACTAAAGAGTTTTTATTTCAGGTCAAAAGAAGAATTAATGGTGACTTAACGGAAGAGGAATTCAAACCCCTAAGGTTAATGAACGGACTTTATCTACAATTACATGCATATATGCTTAGAGTTGCAATTCCCTATGGAGAATTATCGTACATACAACTTAAAAAGCTGGCAGAAATTTCAGAGAAATACGACAAAGGATATGGACACTTTACAACCAGACAAAACATTCAATTTAATTGGCCAAAGTTAGAGGATGTACCAAAAATTCTTGAAGAACTTGCTGATGTAGAGATGCATGCAATTCAAACTTCTGGTAATTGTATAAGAAATATTTCTTGTGATCATCTTGCAGGAATCAACAATGATGAAGTTGAGGATCCTCGTCCATGGTGCGAAATAATCAGAAAATGGTCAACTTTTCATCCTGAATTTTCTTTTTTACCTAGAAAATTTAAAATAGCAGTAATTGCATGTGATACTGATAGGGCGGCAATGAAAGTACATGACATTGGATTAAAGCTAGTAAAAAAGAAAAATGAAGTTGGTTTTGAAGTTTTCGTTGGTGGGGGACAAGGAAGAAGTCCATTTATTGCAAAAAAAATAAATGATTTTGTTAAAAAAAAAGATTTATTGAATTACCTCGAAGCAATACTCTCGATCTATAACGAAATGGGAAGAAGAGACAACATTTACAAAGCTAGAATTAAAATTTTAATCAACGAGCTTGGTGAAAAAAAATTAAAATCTTTAGTTGAAAATAAATTTCGAAAATTTGCTGATAAAAAACTATCTTTAAAAGAAAACGAAATTCAAGAAATAAAAAATTATTTTAAATTACCAATTTCAGGTCCAATAAAATCTGAAATCCCTTTAAAAAAAAATAAACAATACACTATTTGGTTAAATCAAAATGTTATTGAACACAAGTTAAGTGGATATTCTATAATAATGGTTTCACTTAAACCTTATAATCAACCTCCAGGTGATGCAACTGCAAATCAAATGAAAAAATTATCAAAAATTGCACAAGAATTTTCTTATGGAGAGATAAGAGTCACGCATGAACAAAACTTAGTTCTCCCACATGTAAAAAAC
>Ga0255759_10002249_pt1 | contig 17259 bp, 18 predicted proteins | sample 101ome_20_FD_179959 | JGI IMG/M metagenome (GOLD analysis project Ga0255759, IMG submission 179959) | Coastal salt marsh microbial communities from the Groves Creek Marsh, Skidaway Island, Georgia - 101404AT metaG (version 2) | ecosystem: Environmental > Aquatic > Marine > Intertidal zone >...
AAAAGAGAGAACTAAAACAAAATCACGAAGATCTCCTCGGCCGTCCACGCTCCGATCGGAGACTGATTCAATTAATTATAGCTTAATAAACTGACATCCTTATACAATACAACCATTACTGTGAATTTTAGATCTACCATAAACGACGATGAGGTGTGACTTTTCAATAAAATATAATTTAGAGTGATGTCTGCCGAAATCATTGTAGAGAAGTTGAAATAAATCTGAACTTACAGTAACCAAAATAATAATATTTTGATACACTATCTCAATATGAAACTAAGAAAGAAAACTGTAATGTCCTTTATTTGTAAATTCTTACTAGCCTTAATGCTAGTGCAATTCCATCTACCAAACCAAATATTCTGCATAGAGTCTGATGGTAGTTCTTCTATCGAAATTTCATCATTAGGTAGTTGTGCAATAACGCTCCAGAAAAAAACAACACCCTTTCAAACAACTACTCTGAGTCAAAACTGCAACCCGTTACACCAAGATAATTTAAGCTGTGAGAATTGCACGGATATTCCTCTTAACCAAGAAATATCTATGTCACGTACTGATTCAGAACAAGCATCCTTAAAAATTTTAAGCACTTCATATTTTGATCTCTATGCCGGAGGGTTTAAGCCTTATATTCAATACCCAAACACACGGCCTATTTCTTTTCTATCTCAAACACCTGATTTTGTTTATCATCCTCATCAAAACTTAGAAAGCATCATTCTCCTTATTTGAAACCTTTTCTCAATTCGTTCATCGAAATTAAGGAAAGGAGATAATTATGATTCGACATTTATTATTTGGCCTATTAGTAGCCGGGTCCCTGGGAATGCCCCAGATTTATGCTAAAGAACAAACAAATACACTCACATTATCTGAGTTGTTACAAAAAATAGAGGTTCAAAATCCAGAACTTCAAGCTAAGAAAACGGCTATCCAAAATGCTCAAGCAAAGGAGAAACAAGCAAAGGTTCTACCAAATCCTGAGCTAGAATTGGAATCTGAAAACCTATACGGATCAGGTGAAACACAAGGTCTGGACTCTGCGGAAACAACATTGCGATTTTCAGAAAAACTGGAATGGGGAGGTAAAAGAAGCACACGTATTAAGGCAGCACAACTTCAAACACAAGCTGCTGAGCTAGAGTTTGTAATAGATAAGCAGGACCTTTTTTTAACGGCGTTTGAACGCTATGTTTCGGTTATTTCGGAGGGCCAACGGTTAGCCATCGCTAAAAATCAACAAACGCTTCACAAGAAGTTTGTCGAAACCGCTAAAAAACAAGTCCAATCTGGGCGATTACCCCAAGCTGAACAAGAAAGAGCTGAAGTACATTACCTACGATCAACATTTGAGATAGAAAAAATAGAACATGAGTATAAAGAAAGTCTTGCCAGACTTAGTATGCTCTACAACGAAACCGGACATATTCCACCACTTGATGTTGAGACATTGCCGATTCCGTCACATAACTTAACTGAACTCAAGGCTCACGCCAAAAAGTTTCTAACTCAGAACAGAAGCTATCAGTTGCTATTGATTGGCCAAGATCAAGCGAAACACCAGATTCAAGTCGAAAAATCACGGGGAATACAAGACCCTGTTTTATCGGCTGGTGTTAAAAAGAATAACGGATCAGATACCACGTCTTTTGTAGCAGGTATTGGGTTTCCTTTAGCACTGTTTGATCAAAACAAAGGAAATATTGAATCGGTATCATTTAAGGCTAAAGAATGGGATTCCATTATACAGGCTGAAAAAAACAGTATATTAGTAACTTATGAACATACCTTTCATCATGCTCATTTATTACAAAAAGAAGCTGATCTGTTAAGCGAAAAGATTATCCCAAAAACAAAATCGATATATCAACAGGTTAACAAAGGGTACCTTCAAGGAAAATATGCTTATTTGGATGTTTTAAATGCGCAACAAGATTGGATTGACGCACAAGAAACACTTGTTGAGGTTTTGGGTAATTACTGGAAAACCGTTGCTCAACTGGAAGTGATACTGGGGCATTCCCTAGATCACCAACTCCCCCAACTTTTTGCACAAACTAAGGAGAACACACATGACTAAACAACTCATTATACTTGCCATTATTGGCATTTTTAGCACCCACCCTCTGATGGCAGAGGATGGCCATGACCACGAAGATAATAATGAAACAACTCAAGAAGAGCATCATGATGATCATCTGGAGTGGACGAAGGAACTTCAAGAAGAATTTGGTATTGAAACAACCCTTGCCAAATCTGGAGCTGTTCAAAAAACAAGAGAACTTCCTGGAGAATTAGACTTCCACTTAGATTATTTAGCACATGTCACGTCTCGATATTCGGGGGTTGTTAAACGAATCTATAAGCACGTCGGAGACACTGTTAAAAAGGGAGATGTGTTAGCGGTATTAGAAAGTAATGACAGCTTAACCAATTACCAAGTTAAAGCCCCATTATCTGGCGTCATTTTTGAAAAACACCTTACTATTGGAGAAAGTGTGCCTGACAGTACGGAAATCTTTAAAATTGCAAACCCAACTCATCTTTGGGTTAATTTTCATGTGTATGCTGATATTGCATCGTCTGTAAAAGTAGGCACGCCTATTATCATCCAAAATCCGAAGGGTAAGCAACTATCTACTAAAGTAGATTTTGCATCTCCTATGCTCAGTAAAACTACCCGAACTCGTGAAGCTAGAGCATCTATTCGAGTGCAGTCTTCTGATTGGACTTCTGGAATGTTTGTAAATGTACTGTTTCCTTTAGATACAATAAAGGGGGATATTGTTATTCCTAAAACTGCACTTCAGAAAGTTGATGAAAACTGGATTGTATTTGTAAAGAAAGGCCAGGAAATCGAACCTAATTCAGTCGTTTTAGGTCATGGAGATGATCTCAATGTGATTGTTAAAAAAGGACTCCACCCAGGCCAGACTATTGTTACTAAAGGTAGTTTTATTCTCAAAGCCGAGATGCAAAAAGAGTCTTTCGGCGACGATCATGACCATTAGGGAGATGACATGATGAATACACTCCTACATTTTATTTTAAAAAATAAGCTGATGGTGATTGTACTGGGTTTGCTCATTATGATTGCCGGATACTTCAGCTATACCAAACTTTCAGTTGATGCGTTCCCGGATGTATCCCCAAATTTGGTACAGGTCTTTACGGTTACAGATGGTTTGGCCCCTGAAGAAATCGAAACCTATGTCACGTTTCCCGTAGAAACTTCTATGAATGGGTTGCCCGGAATAGAGAAAATACGGTCTGTATCCAATTTTGGCTTGTCAGTTGTGAATATCTATTTTGAAGATAAGGTAGATATTTACTTTGCCAGGCAGTTAGTCAATGAACGGCTTCAAGAAGCTAGAGAACAAATTCCTGAAGGGTTTGGAGAACCGGAACTTGGTCCAATTTCTACAGGAATGGGACTTATTTTATTTTACTACCTTGAAGATACAACAGGAAAATATTCTTTAGAAGAACTCCGAACTATTCAAGATTGGGTCGTTAAGCTACAACTTCAAAATGTACCCGGGGTAACAGAAGTATTGGGTATTGGTGGCTATGAAAAGCAGTTTCAAGTCAACATTAATCCTAATGCTCTCATTAAATATGATGTCACCATTGAAGATATCATTAAGACCATAGAATCTAACAATTTGAATGTAGGTGCCCAGTTTTTAGAAAAGAATGATGAAGAATACATCGTCAGATCAACGGGATTGTTAACCAAAATTGATGATATTAAAAACTTAGTTATAAAGACAGACAACGGTGTGCCCGTCTACTTTCATGATATTGCATCTATAGAAGTTGGAGGCGCTATTCGACGAGGGTTACAAACTCGAAACGGATTAGGTGAAGTTATATCGGGGATGGTTGTGAAGCTCTATGGTACCAACTCTTCTACGGTTATTGGACAGGTTGAAGAAAAACTAGAGTCTATTAACAACTCTCTTCCAGAAGGTTTAAAGATAGTGCCTTACTATGAACAAAAAACCTTGGTTGAAGCATGTGTTAAAACTGTTACAAATGCCTTACTACAGGGAGTTTGTCTTGTTATCCTGGTATTGTTTGCATTTATGGGGTCATTACGCCCCAGTCTAGTAGTTGGGTTATCCATACCATTCTCCGTTTTGTTTGCATTCATCGGAATGAATTATTTCGGTATTTCAGCTAATCTGATGTCCTTTGGTGGCCTAGCTATTGCCATTGGACTGTTAGTAGATGCGACCATTGTCATCGTTGAAAACATTGATCGTCATTTGAGTGAAAATAGCGAAAATCAAGCACGATCCACATTGATTTTGAGGGCAGTTAAGGAAGTGATAAAGCCAATTTTAATGGCGACTACAATTATTATTGTGGTTTTTTTGCCATTATTTACACTCCAAGGTGTTGAAGGTAAAACCTTTCGTCCATTGGCATATACCATCGCATTAGCTATGGGCGGAGCTTTGATATATGCCGTTTTTGTGGCACCAGTCTTATCTCAACTCCTTCTAAAAAGGAAAGCACATTCTTCTTCCAGGTTTAGTAGTCAAATTGAATGGCTGAAGCAATTGTACACACGCCTACTTAAATCCTTGATTGATGCCCCTAAAAAAGCGATTGCACTTTCGATTGGGTTATTGATTATTGGAAGTATCGGGTTTAGTGGTTTGGGTTCCGAGTTCACACCTACTCTTCAGGAAGGGACACTCATACTTCGACTAACAATGGCACCCTCCATTGCATTAAAGAAAAGTAAAGAAATGGCACTTTTGGTCGAAAAACGACTGATGAATATTCCTGAAGTTACTGGTGTAGTTAGTCGCATCGGACGAGGTGAAGTTGGAGCGCATGCAGACCCAGTTAATAGTGCGGAGATGTACATTTTGCTTAGACCTAAAGACCAGTGGCGGGTAAATAATCAAGCAAAGCTACAAGCACTCATTCGTGATGAATTAGGGCCAATTCCTGGTGCTATGACCAACTTTACACAGCCCATTGCCATGTCGATTGATGAGCTATTAGAGGGTGTTCGGGCCGAATTAGCCATTAAGCTGTTTGGAGATGATCTTGCACAACTTAAACTAACTGCAGATGAGATTGCTGAGAAAATCATGACGATCAAAGGCGCATCCGACGTTCAAGTAGACCAAGTCACAGGCGTGCCCCAGCTACTTATCACCATTAACAGAGAAAAAATTGCTCGGTTTGGTATTTCGCTATCGAATGTTCAGTATGTGATTCAAACCGCTGTAGGTGGGTCTGAAGTCAGTCATCTTTTTGACGGTGTAAAACGTTTTCCAATTCAAGTTCGTTTAGAAGAGTCGTACCGACAATCTAAATCGGATATTGAAGAATTGGTTATTCGAGGACCAAAAGGTGAATTGATTCCACTATCACAATTAGCAGATCTCAAAGAAGTTGTTGGTCCTCGACAAATTACTCGTGAGAACAATCAACGATTTATCAGTATTCAGTGTAATGTTGAGGGGAGAGATATTGGGTCATTTGTCGCAGAAGGACAACAATTGATTCAAGATCAAATTGAACTCCCATTAGGATATTCCGCTGTTTGGGGTGGGCAATTTGAATTACAACGACAAGCCAATAAACGATTTGCAGTTGTTATACCGATTACCTTAGCCTTGATCGTCTTTTTGCTTTATTTGAGTTTTAACTCGGCTAAAAGTGTTGGGTTAATTCTACTCAATATACCCTTAGCATTAGTTGGAGGTATTATAGGCCTGTGGATTACTGGTCAGAATTTGTCTGTGCCTTCATCGGTAGGTTTTATTGCGCTTTTTGGAATAGCTCTTGGTAATGGCATGGTACTTGTGAGTTATCTTAACCAATTATCGAGCTCAGAAGACAGGGATATCAAGACTCTGTCCTTAGAAGGAGCTTTACGGCGAACAAAACCGGTTTTAATGACCACTGCTACAACGGCATTGGGACTGATTCCGCTACTTGTATCCAGTGGCACCGGCAGTGAAATTCAACGTCCGTTAGCTACAGTTGTGATGGGAGGGCTTACAACGTCTACTTTGGTAACGTTGTTTGTTATTCCAGCAATTTATCGATGGTTTATCCCTGTAAATAACAAACAAAATTAAGGAGAAATAAAATGAAAAAGTTATATGGAATATTAGGGTTGTTGCTATTGAATAGTGTTCTTATTTCAGCAGAAACGACTATAAAAGAGGCTCCTACTGAATGTATTGTAGAACTGAAACGGTTTGAAGCCAGAGGTACTGCTCAACAAAAGAGGTTCAAGTTAGATCAGAATGATAGGCAACGTCGATTTCATAAGGATCATGAAGCTCAGGAAGGTGGACGCTTAGTCTACCTTCAAGATTATGACCTTCATGTTGAAGTGGTCATTACCGACAAGAATCAGTTTAAATTGTTTTTGACGGACAAACATCGATCACCTAAAACCATTTCAAATCTTCGAGTACGTGTTGGTATGATAGATAGTGCTGAAAAATATATCTATTTAAAGCCTCAGCCAAAGCTTTCGGCTCATGTTTTTGAAGTTAAATTGCCACCATCTGTTTCAGGCAAAGAAGTTGAAATTGAACTTTTATTTCCTAAACAATCACGTAGTGAACGGCTATTTTTTGATATAGTGAGCAAAAACTAGGAGTTAAACATGCTTGTAGAAGTACTTAGTGAATTTATTAAAACGGTTGTTGATGTTCTTCCCTATTTTATAGGGGCTATTTTATTTTCAGCTTTACTTGAGACCAAGCTTAATAGCGACACCCTTTTAGCACCTTTTGTAAAAGGAAGGTTTGCTATTATTTGGGCAAGTATCTTGGGAGGGATACTGCCTGGATGTGCTTGTGCTACGGTTCCTTTAGCTGAAAATTTACGACAAAAAAAGGCAGGGTTGGGCGTAATATCCGCATTTCTTTTGGTGGCTCCTTTATTAAGTCCCCACACTATTATTTTGACGTATGGGTTTTTAGGTTTGGAGTTTGCTATTTGGAGAGTTGTGACGTCTATGATTGGAGCAATTGTTTTAGGCTATTTTTTACACATATGTGAATGTAAAGAATGGATTCAATTGCCATCTTTTCAGAAAAAGCCAGAATGTAATTCATCGGATTGTTCTAATGATAGTTGCTACAAACCTACTTTTTTTCAGTCTTTTTGGCTAACTACAAAAAAACTTGGAGGTTATTTTGTGCTAGGAGTATTAATAGCGTCTGCACTTACTGTGTTGATACCTGCAAACTTAATTCCTACATATATTGGCACTGGTTTTCTAGCCTATTTTATTGCAGCTGTTATCGGTATTCCAGTCTATGTATGCGAAGGCGAAGAAATCCCAATTACTAAGGCTCTCTTGGGGTTACAATTAGGTGTAGGTCCTGCGTTTACATTTATGATGGGTGCAGTGGGAACATGTATTCCTACCATTTTGATGTCCAGAAAAATCATTGGGAATAGAGCAATACTCATTTACTCTTTTTATTGGTTTGTTTTTTCGATTGTATCTGGATATTTGTTAAGTCTCATGTAACATTTCAGTCGTCCCTTTTCAGTTGTATATATACAATTGACATAGTATTTTATTTTTCAAGTACTGCAATTTTATATTGGCTTTCTATCCTTCTCGTAATAGGCCCCGTTAAGATACCATCTAATGCTTCGTAATGGGTTACTTGAAGTTGAGTATTTTTCATCATGTCAGATAATCTGCGATTAATATTTGTAAAAATGCATTGGGTAAAAAAATTCAAGGCTTGTCTTCCATAAGAAGGCTCTTCATCATCATCTAAAACTTTTTCATAAACAATAATTTTTCCACCAGGTGTTAATACTTTTTCTGCTTCATGCAAAGCTAAAGATGGATCAGGAATAGATCCTAAAGAAAGAGGAAAATATATTTTATTGAATTGGCCCTCTTCAAAAGGTAATCGTTGGGCGTCTCCTTGCAACATATTACTACTAGATATTCCAAGGTCTTCGGCCCGTTGTCGACATTTCGAAATCATTTCAGAAGAATAATCTAAGCCCCTAAGAGTTTCTAGGTTGGTATTATCTGGTAGATAATCCAAATCTAGCCCACTACCAATACCAATAATCAGTAAATTATCTTCTGGCTGAATGTTCATTAATTCGTATGCACGTTCTCTTCCTGGATCAAAACTTCTTGCAATTCTGTCATAGCACGTGCGTGCTAATACTTGGTAACAGCCTTGCTGAAAAGAGTCGGTAAATCTCCTCCAGCGAGAACTTGAAGAGGCTTCTTGTAGATGTTCATTTGATATAACCATTGTCTTTGTACGGTTTGTTGAAACTATTTTTTTCATCGATATCCCTTTTTTTCTAAAAAATAAACCAATATACTAAATTAAAGCAAAAGTAAGTCTAACTCAAATTATTTATCATAGCTCCGAAAAACACACGTATTAAGTTTCATACAACTTGTCAGTCTTACTAGGTAAGGAGTAGTATGTGGTTATGAGAAAGTACATTTTGACTTTGTTAATGAGCTTCTTCTTCGTGACATCAACCTTTGGTTCGGTGGCGCATCTGTGTCCTGGTTGCCAACCTAATAGTGATGTTGCATGTAACATGGTTCAACCTTCTTCTGTAGAAAAAGAATCATGTCATACGCCAGTTAAAGTAAAAAAAATGTCTTGCTGTGAAGATTCAGACACACAACAAGAAGCAAGTGATTGTGAGTTATGTGCAGATGTGGAGGCGCCAGTTGCCAGTGAAAAATATTCTGAGACTAAATCAAAGTCAAATATGCAGTTGGATACTATTGCTTTTCAGAACAATTCTAAGTTTGGAATTGGAGCGCTATCCCCGGAAGTCCGCTACCAAGTTGGACTGAGGGGATCTCCACCTTCACAAACTCTTACTTTCCTTAAATCGGTACGTCTTCTCTGTTGAAATTCACCTAGTTATTTTAGATAAAACACGCTTTATATATGCGTGATTTTTGCTATTTCAAAACAAATAATGACGGTGGAAAATCATGATCAAAAAACAATTATGGTTACTCTTAGTAGCCATGCTCTTAAGTCTGTCTCCTCCGGTGACAGCAACAACATTAACATTTAATACCCTAGATGACCTGATTCATTATGGGGTTCAGCATAGTCCTCAATTAGAAGCTCAGCGACTTCAATGGGAATCGTCCAAGTCGTTACCTAAAAAACTGGGAAGTTTATCAGATCCCATGCTTGGGGTTCGATTGAATGGGACTCCTGCAAAAAATAGTGCCTATACAGTTGATCAAAAACGATATTTATTAAAACAATCCTTTCCATTTTGGGGGGAACTCGCTCACTTAAAAGAATTGGGAGATTCGAAGGTGACTATCGCCTACATAGAGTTTCTTCTTACTCAAAATAAGATTATTTTTTCAATAGAATCGTTGGCGTATAAGCTTCTGTTAAATGATGCGCTAACTGATATCACTCAGAAAAACAAAGTCAGCCTCACTCAATTAGCCAGTATCGCTGATGTGAAATATCAAGCTGGCCTAGGACTTCAAGCCAATGTGTTAAAAGCTCAGGTCTCTAAAGGAAAGCTTGATGAAGAACTCTTGTCACTTAATCATCAGCGACTTGTTTTAGTAGAGCAGCTTAAAAAAATGCTTAATGTGCCTCCTACCACAAATATTAGGTTTGCTATTGAAGAGCCAACTGTTTTAAATGATAGGTTGCCAACTCCTAATCAGGATTGGACCAACAAAAGTTTAGTTGTACAAAAAGCAGATGCAATGAAATCAAGTAAACAATCCGCTGTCCAAGTTGAAAAAGATCGATATAAGCCCAATTTTTCAGCTCAAGTGGAAGTTTGGGATAATTCTGGCATGGATAACCAGTATGGTGGTCAAATCATGATGACAGTTCCGTGGTTTAACGTCAAAAATAGTGCATCGCTGACGGAAGCTGAGAAGCAATTTGAATCCAGTCAGAATTCCTTGCAGGACTCGACTAATTCGATTCGAAGTATGTTGGTTTCTCTTGTTTCAGATATTACCACTACACATAAAAAAATTCTGTTATATGAGAAGCAACTTCTAAAAGATGCCAAATTAAGCCTTTCAAATTTTCAAAAATCGTATGAAGTCGATAAAGCATCCTTTATTGACTATTTCGAAGCCGAACAAACAGTGTTTCAACTTGAGAAAAAACATGCCATTTTGAAAAATCGCTATTCTACCCAGTTATCCGCATTAAAATGGCAATTTGAAAAAGGAGAGTTACCAAATGAATAACACAAAAAAATGGGCAGTAATGATAGGCGTTTTTATTTTAGCATTAGCTATTGGATATGGACTTACATCCCGTATTCAGTCATCAAATCCAAAGCCTGAATTTCATCAGCAGCCTACGGAAGCATCGAAGCAATGGTCATGTTCCATGCATCCTCAAGTTAGAAAGCACAAAGAGGGAAAATGCCCCATCTGTGCGATGGATTTAATTCCTATTGAAAATGATATGGCGTTTTCCAAATCGGGAATAAAAGCGGAACGAAAGATAAAATATTGGCAAGCCCCTATGGATCCTAGCTACAAACGAGACAAACCGGGAAAATCACCTATGGGCATGGATTTGGTACCCGTATACGAAGAAGATGATAATGACCAACCTCTTCAGGCACTACGTCTATCGCCAAGAGCAGAAAAATTAGCTGAAGTTGAAGTGAGTCCTGTGACTAGGACGTTTGCAACAGAAACATTACGGTTGTCAGGAAAGCTTGTTGTTGATGAAACACGACTTGAAACAATTAGTGCGTGGTTTCCAGGACGAATTGAGCAATTATTCATCGATTACACAGGTATTACCGTTGAAAAAAACACTCATATGGCTAAAATATATAGCCCAGAACTGTTAGTGGCTCAGAAGGAATTGTTAGAAGCTGCACGGTCCGGTTCTTCAGGACTCATGTCATCTAGTCGAGAAAAGCTGAGGCTTTGGGGATTAAGTGTTTCTCAAATCAAACAAATTGAGAAAACAGGGCGTGTATCTGATACCCTTACGTTACGTGCCTCTATTGGTGGGACCGTTCTTAAAAAGCATGTTAATGAGGGTGAATACGTAAAAACGGGGAGCAAGATTTATGATGTGGCTAACTTAGATAGGCTTTGGTTTGTTGCTGATGCTTATGAGTCTGATATCTCAAAACTTTTTTATGGGCAGAAAGCTCAATTCGTAACAGCAGCCTATCCTGGAGAAATATTTGATGTCGTTGTCACGTTTATTGATCCAGTAGTAGACCCCAAAAGTAGAACGGTTCGTGTGCGAGGTATTGTGGATAACAGCCATCGGAAACTCAAACCAGACATGTTAGCTAAAGCAACTGTTGATGTGAATTATTCAACTACAGGACCGGTACAAGACAGCATAATTAAAGATCTTTATGTGAGTCCTATGCACCCTGAAGAGTTTTCTGCAAAACCAGGAAAATGCCCGATTTGCCAGATGCCGTTAAAAAAAGCATCAGAACTAGGGCTTGCGAGACCAGCTTCATCTAAGAAACCATTGCTTATCCCAGCCTCAGCCCCTCTCATCACTGGCAAACGAGCTATCGTATACGTAAAAGTACCTGATAGGCCAGGCGTTTATGAAAGCCGTGTTGTGCACTTGGGGGCTAAGGTGGGCGATTTTTATGTCGTCAAGCATGGACTCCATGAAGGTGAACACGTTGTAACGAAGGGAAATTTCAAAATTGACAGTGCCATGCAAATTCAGGCCAAGCCTAGCATGATGCAACCTAAAGGTGGAAGTGGAAACGCACCATCAGAGCATAACCATTAAAAGGAGACAATTATTATGAATAAAAAAAATATTATTATTATCTCAGTTCTAGGCTTAGGCATCGGAAGTTTTATTGCTATAAATTCCTTTTCAAGCTCTTCAAATGAGGGTATGGAGCTGACACATACTCATAATGACCATCAACATGGTTCTCATCAAATGATGGATGTAGGGAATTATGAAGAGAGTCTAAAGCAGTACTTTAACCTTCAAAAATCGTTAGCAAATGACAATCTCTCTTCTGCAAAACAAGCTGCAAAAACCTTGGCTGTAGTATTAGGTGAAAAAAGCAGTGTAACGCCCTTAGTACATCGCATTCATCATTCCGACTCACTTGATAAGAGTAGACCGTTATTTGAATCACTTTCTAAGGAAATTGAAGCGTTAGTCATGCATCATGGTAGCCCTAATGGCATGTCAATTAAAAAATATCATTGCCCAATGGTAGATAATAACCGAGGTGCATCGTGGCTTCAAAATTCTGAAGGAACTAAAAACCCGTATTATGGATCGGCCATGCCACATTGTGGGTCGAAAATTGGGACATTGTGATACCTAATTTACATCCTCTTATAGTCCATTTTTCTATAGTGCTTCTCTATCTTTCGATAGGGCTTGAGCTCTTATATTTGTTTATTCGAAGTGACTATATCCAGAAATCTGCAACAGTCACTTTGTATTTGGGAACTATATCTCTTGGTCTAGCTGCTTTTACTGGATGGTTAGCTCATAAAACTGTTCCACATAGTGAGTGGTCATACCCAGTTATTGAAAAACATCAATTACTTGGCTTTATTGCGTTGGGGTGTTTTGTTGGACTATGTCTTTTAAAACAGGTCGTCAATTCTAAAAATAGGCCGAGGAATTTAACAGTCTTTTATGTTCTTCTTAGCTTAATTAGTATCACTATTTTAACGGTTGGGGCTCATTTTGGCGGTGTTTTAGTATTTGAATATGGAGTGGGAGTCAATGTTGTGGATCATCAGCTATTGGATGAACGAGCCAACCCAACAGTTGATGAAGAGTTTGAAAAATTATTATCAGAATAAAAACGGAGGAAAATAATGAAAAATAAAGTAATGGTTATAGGTTTAGGAATTTTAATGGCAACAGGCACTTCATCGCTTTTTGCGCATGGAAAAAATTTACATGGAAAGCCCGGCTCAGAGATTCGACATGAGGTACGTGCAGAGCTAAAAAACAAAACAGTTTCAGAAACTTGGGGCTTTGTAGATCACGCAATCAAGGATTTAGCTAAAGAGCTTCAAGCAACAAATTACAAACAATCTAAACAAGAATTAGTGCGCTTGAAAAAAAGTCTTGATATTTTGAAGAAAAAGATTGCTACAGAAAAAAAAGAAGAACGTTCACATGAAATGAAAAAAGGTCATGAAGGTGCTCATCATGAGCATAATATGGAGGCTGCAAAATGAAAAAATTGATAGCGGCTTCATCAGCACAAGCTATGACTATTCACCGAACAACACATCCTGACTATGTAACCCCCGACCCAGGATGTTGGGGGAGATTTACGCATCAGCTCCAAGATGGGTGTTATCAAGTAATGGCACGAACATGCTGGGACTGGACGGTTTCTGGTTTTCGACCCGGTCGTGTCCGATCCATTGAGTTGATGGATATTCAAGCAACAGATCGAGTCTTATTAGTCGGTGAAGGAAGTGGATTAGACTTGGAGTGTCTTCCAGACCATGTGAATAAAGCCAATCTGAGAGCGTTTGATTTTTCGGATCAAATGGTTACCTCCTGTCGTCAAAAAGCCGCAGTTCTTAATATACCTGAAGAGAATATCTTTCAGGGTGATGCCCAACATATGGCATTAGATGATAGAAGTTTCGACAAAATATTTTTTCCACTTTCATTAGGGTCCATTCCCGATCCAGCACAAGCATTACGTGAAGCCGAAAGAGTGTTAGCTCCAGGTGGATGAATAGTGGTTATGGAAAAAATGGTTGATGATGGCCATCAGCCTTCATGTGGCAGGAAAGTGGTTAACTTTTTCACGAAATGTGTGTTTGCTGATATTAACCGCAACTTAAGGGCAATGGTTGGGGATACTCCGTTAGAAATTACCCAGTATGAAGATTTAGCGGGACAGTTAAACGGATGTTTTGCTGGTTTTGTAGGCAGATATTACCGTATTGCCGTTTTAGAAAGACCGAAGCAAAAATCTGAATAATAGAGGAGTCTATATGCAATTTATAATAACAACATTATTGTCCGCTGCTGTTATTGCCTTAGTATCTGAAATTGTTTGGCATTCAAATATAACTCGGGAGGAATTTCTATGAATTATGGATTAAAAAAACAAACAACGCTCTCTTTTGAAGAGGCTGTAGAAAAGGTTCGACAAATTTTAGCAAGTCATGGTTTTGGTGTCTTAACTGAAATTGATGTCCAAGCCACACTAAAAAAGAAATTAGATGTTTATGTTGATCATTACATTATTTTAGGTGCTTGTAACCCGCCGTTTGCCTATGAAGCTCTTAAAGCAGAGCAGGACATTGGATTGTTACTTCCTTGTAATATCATCGTCTATACAAAGGAAGGCTGTACATTTGTTAATGCGATAAAGCCTAGTGTTGCGATGAATATGGTATCTAATCCTGAGCTAGAGTCTATAGCAAATCAGGTAGAAGAAAAGCTAATGGAGGTTATTCATGAAATTGATTAAAAAGGGATGGCTTTTAGCAACTGGTGTAATCACTTCTGGTCTTGGCTTTTTAGGGTTAGGGCTTTGCTGCCTTCCAGTTGTTGGAGGGATAACATCTCTATTAGGAATATCTGTCCTCTTTTTTCATCAGGTAAGCCAATGGCTTCTTGGTTTTGGATTACTTTTATTGCTATTTGGGCTGATTATTCTTCTTAGAAGACAAAAGGGTTGTTGCAAATGATTGAGCATTCCACCCTTACATGTCCACACTGTGGGTTTGAAAAAGAAGAAAAAATGCCTACTAATGCGTGTCTCTTTTTTTATGAATGTACACAATGCCATAAACGATTTAAACCTAAAGATGGAGATTGTTGTGTGTTTTGTTCTTACGGAACAGTGCCCTGTCCACCAATTCAACAAAACCATATAGGGTGTTGCAATACTAAGGAGGCTCATTGTGATGATGAAAAGTAAAATTTTACACACTTCCAAAATACTTGGTACTTACATTTTATTTTCCTTCTTATTTTTTGGCATGTGGGAATGGATACAAACCCCTTTTTATTCTGAACCTCATAAAACATTGAATCAGGTTGTTTGGGATAGAATTCACTGTACTGGTGGCGACATCCTCATATTTTTGACTTCTATCTTAATTAGTTCTTTATTAGTAAGAAAAAATCTTTTTTTCTCTAACATAGTTAAAAAAGAGATTGTTCTAATTTCTTGTATTGGTACGGGTTATACGGCGTTAAGTGAATATCTAAATGTTTTTGTACATCAATCTTGGGCATATAGCACTTTAATGCCTCTTTTTCCTTTTATAAACATAGGCATCATCCCACTTATTCAATGGATGATATTACCTTCAATTATTTTATATTTCGTTAAAACACACATAAGAAAATCAAATAAAGGAGATCATTATGAATAAACTAGATCAAAAGCCAGAGTCACTTCTTCAAAAGCTAATTTGGTTCTGTCTCAAACAAAAGCTGATTGTGTTTATGGGGTTATTTTTAATTATTGGTTGGGGGATTATGGTCGCTCCCTTTAAATGGGATATCGATTTACCTAGAGCGCCTATAGCCGTAGATGCTATTCCAGATATTGGTGAAAACCAACAGATCGTTTTTACTAAATGGCCAGGGAGATCCCCTCAAGATGTGGAAGATCAAATTACGTACCCTCTGACGGTGGCGTTACTGGGTGTGCCTGAAGTGAAAACAGTCAGAAGTTTTTCTATGTTTGGGTTTTCGAGTATCTATGTCGTATTTAAAGAAAAGGCGGAATTTTACTGGAGTCGAACACGCATATTAGAGAAGCTAAATTCGTTGTCTCCAGGAACACTACCAAGTGGTGTTAGTCCAACATTGGGTCCCGACGCCACTGCTCTTGGACAAATTTTTTGGTATACCCTTGAGGGACATGATCAAGGTGGAAATCCAACTGGGGGATGGAATCTTGATGAGCTGCGTAGTATTCAAGATTGGCAAGTTCGTTTTGCCTTGCTGGCGGCTGACGGGGTGAGCGAAGTCGCCTCTATTGGTGGATTTGTAAAAGAATATCAGATCGACATCGATCCTGATGAATTGACTCATTTCGGAATCACACTTGAAGAGGTAATGATGGCTGTCAAAATGTCCAATCAAGATATTGGGGCTAAAACCATTGAAGTAAACCGCGTGGAATATGTTATTCGGGGGATTGGGTTTATTAAATCTCTTGAGGACATTGAAAATGCGGTCATTAAAACCGTCAATGACACACCTATTTATGTGAAACAGGTGGCTAATGTTGTTGAAGGTCCTGCTCTAAGACGTGGTGTGTTGGATAAAGGAGGTGCTGAAGCTGTTGGTGGCGTTGTTGTTGCTCGGTTTGGTGCTAACCCTTTAAATGTTATTGAACAGGTTAAAGAAAAACTAGCTGAAATAGAATCTGGATTACCAGAAAAAGTACTGCCGGATGGCACCGTAAGTAAAATCAAAATAGTTCCATTTTACGACAGGTCAGGACTGATTAATGAAACACTTGGCACTTTAAATAAAGCCCTTTTTGAGGAAATAATTATTACTATTATTGTCGTCCTTCTTCTAATCATGAATATTAGAAGCTCTCTTCTGATATCAGGCATGCTTCCCCTTTCTGTTTTAATGACATTTATTGCAATGAAACAATTTGGGGTTGAAGCCAATATCGTCGCCCTGTCTGGAATTGCGATTGCGATTGGCACCATCGTTGATATGGGGATTGTTATGACAGAAAACATTGTCAAACGGTTAGGTGAGGCATCAGCTGACGAGTCTAAATTAACAGTCATTTATAAGGCATCTATTGAAGTGGGGTCTGCTGTATTAACCGCTGTTATTACAACGATCATCAGTTTTTTACCTGTATTCACAATGACAGGAGCCGAAGGAAAATTGTTTAAGCCGCTCGCGTTTACAAAATCCTTTGCATTAGTCTCTTCCATTTTAATAGCCTTGCTTGTTTTACCACCCATTGCCTACTTGTTATTCGGCCGAAAATGGGATTTTCCTGAAAAAGTAAAAGAAAAATGGCATTGGATACGCCAAAGAACCAAACCAATCAACATTATTTTAATTGGTCTTATGGGCTTTTTATTAGCACATAGCTGGATGCCACTAGGTGTTGAGAGATATCTTATTTTTAATGTTATTTTTGTCTTTTTAATGATTGGGAGCATTTTAGGTGGCATTGCTTATTTTCAACATATTTATCCAAAACTCTTAGCATGGTGTTTGGAAAATAAAAGACGGTTTTTAGCCATTCCAA
>Ga0255759_10002257_pt1 | contig 17239 bp, 20 predicted proteins | sample 101ome_20_FD_179959 | JGI IMG/M metagenome (GOLD analysis project Ga0255759, IMG submission 179959) | Coastal salt marsh microbial communities from the Groves Creek Marsh, Skidaway Island, Georgia - 101404AT metaG (version 2) | ecosystem: Environmental > Aquatic > Marine > Intertidal zone >...
GCAAATTCCAGCTGAAATCGAACCATATTTTGACTATGAAAAATATGCACGTGATCTGTTCATCACAGACTACATCTTTGAGAATGGTTTCGTGTTCTTTCGCTAGACTAGAAACGTTGGTGGCCTCAGGCCACCAACTAACCCATTTAAACGTTGACAAAATCGGAGATAAAAATGTCAGCTCAAGCTTATGAATTGCAGTGTGACGCTCTTGTTGATGCCTACATCACAGGTGCACTTGAAATCAAGAAGCTCAAGGCACCATATGGTTCGTCAATGGAGCATTACTGGACGTTCAGTGATGACGAGGGACTGATTGATATTGCTATGTCCTCTGGTGAGGCAGCAGATACAATCATGTTCATTAAGAACGAAGCATATCTCATGGGATTCGATATCGATGAATAACAACGAATATACAGTACACCCTGATAAGGTAACGCCATTTCGTGACATCACATGGTACGTGAAATGGTTCAGTTCAATCATACTGATATTAGCAGTAGCATTTCGTGCCGTTGAAGAGATGCCCAAAATCATTGACATCGTCCTCTCATGGATTGGTGTCGCTGGATGGCTTTGGGTTGGTTGGAAGTGGCATGATAGGGCTCTCATGATCCTGAACAGTGTTGTGTTGTTCATGCTCACTGCTTCTATCATTCGTTTCATTGGCATGCACGTTGTTTAACATAGGTGGATACATGGCTTTTGTTGTGCTGGGAATGTTCATTCTGTACGTCATGTACATCTAAGTGTATGAAACTATTTAGGAAAAAGGGCAGTTGACAAGCTGCCCTTTTTTGTGTAATGTGTTTTATTGTTCAAACGAAACGAAAACTTATGGAGACGACAAATGTCTAAAGCTATGAATCTTTATGCATACACGGACGAGGCTGCACTAACTCATGCTAATGAAAAGATGCCTGGTTATATGCTAATTAAAATTGGTCAAACCCAAAATGATACTGATGTCAGAATTAAGGAACAGGGTGGCGCGGCTGAATGGTCACCTAAAATCAAACTCGGTGAGTGGTTGAACCTGTCTAAAATCAAAGGCGATAGGGATGTTCACATTCCTCTCAAGAAAAGAGGATTGTGGCTTGATCCAAAAGACAGTAAAGCGACTGGTACTGAGTGGTTTTTCATTCCTGCAAATAACCTAGAAGAAGCGAACGCATATATCGATCAAGTTGTCACTGACCTCGAAGGCGGGAAGATTCGCAAGAAGTTGGAATTGAGAGAGTTGCAACAAAAGGCATTGGATCAAGCGATTGATATCAAGACCACTAAGAAAGAAGGAACTACCGTCATTGCAAACCTGTGCCCGCGGTTTGGTAAAACGCTTTGGGCACTAGAATTGTTCAATACTTTGCACAAGAAGTATGGCAATCGCGTAATGCTTCTTCCTGCATACTGGTTGAGTGTTCACACTTCTTTTGTGAATGAGTTGGACCAGTTTGATGGTTTTCTTGACATTGTTCATATTGATGCTGCAAAAGCTTCTGATCCAGAAGGTGACATGAAAGAAGCTTTGAAAGATGGTAAGCGTGTGCTTATCACAGTATCATTGCACGGTGACATCGAAGGCTGGACCGAGAAGTATCAGTGGATCAGGGGTGTTGATAACAACGACATCTTCATGTTTGCAGATGAAGGCGACTTCGGAACACACACAACCAATCAAGTCGCAAAATTGGATGTGCTTCTTGGTGCTGATGCAAACGCTGATAACTCGAATTTGTTTAAGGTTTTTGCAAGTGGCACGAACGTTCAAAGACTTGCCAAAGGAGCAGGCCGAGTTGATGGCGTTCTCTATACTGCATATAGCCAACTAGAAAAAACAGAAGATGGCATCGTGAACCGTAAGTTTTACATGCTCGATGTGAATCCGATCAAAGAAGACGTCGAAAATCTTGATGGAAAGATTCAACCGAGCTGGACCAAAATTTGGGGTAAGCCATATGCCAACAAAGCCTTTATTAAAAAGTTCTTCAATTCGCTTGTTGGAAATGAGTCTCTTCAGCAAGGAATCAATCTGTCAAACCTGACAGACGAAGACATTAAATGCTTTATGCTCTTGGTTAGTGCCAACAATAAAGAAATGGATCAGATCAAGAAAATCGCAGAGCAACAAATTCCTAACTATCACATCAAAGTTCTGAATGGTGATTACACCACAAACAACGAAGCAGAATGGGTCACAACCAAGGAAATCAACGAGTCTCGGAGAGATGGTAAAGATGGTGTCATCATCATTGCTAATCAAATGGGTTCGCGTTCTTACAGCGTCTCTGAAATACAGGCAACTGTTATTGCCTATGACAAAGGAAGCGTTGATGCATTGACACAGAAAGTTAGCCGTTGCCTTACTCCTGGTGAGACATTTGATGGTGAAACAAAGGAATATGGTCACATCTTTGAAATGAGCTTTGATGGTAATCGACACGAGAACATCGAGAATCTATTGGTAAACGAGGCCATGCAAGTACACAAAGACGAAGGCATTGACTTCGCTTCTGCCATGACTTTTGTTCTGTCAACTATCAACTGCTTCAATGTTCGTTATGGCACTGCTGTTGAAGTTGATGAGGCTGATATGTTCGAGCGTATTTCTGATCAAAACGTATTGCTTGGAATTGCAAATGTTACGGTGGATGTTAACGGCATCTTGGATATGCTGCCTAGACTCCAAGACATCAAAATTATGAAGTCACAGCCTAAGGCCAGCAAGCTTGCAATTGACACAGCGATCAATACAATACGGGAAGGTGATGAGAAAGAAACCAAACAGTCTGACAAAGAACAGAAAGATCTTCAGAAGCTCATTGACCAAGTTATCAATGAGCTGAACATGAGCGCAACATCTGTTTGCTTTCTAGCAGGTGGCGGTTCATTTGATGTTGAAACATATCGTGAATGCATTGAGATGATCATTCAAAACAGAAAAGAAGCCGCGGAGTTCCAAGAATTCTTTGATGTTGAACCAGAATTGGTCATAGAACTGTTAGACAAAGGCGTTCTGAACGAGCCAATGCTTGACATTATCATGAGAATGTCAGCACTAAATGTATCCAACGATGATTGGTTCTCTGAAGCATGAGTTTGTTCTAATAATGCTAAGTTTTTATGATCATTAAGGAAATTGGGCAGTTGACAAGACTGCCCTTTTGACGTATAATAGCTTTAATGATTGAGGAAAGTATCATGAGATTCAAGTCTGATCTATCAAAAGGCGTACTGGGCAAACCAGATCCTGAAGGCTTGTGGGAAGAAATTATTTCACATATCCCTGACAGTGTTTTGTTGAAAGATGGTGTCAAAATACTATGTGTTGCTGCAGGTCATGGAACAGAAGCCAGAATCCTAACACGCCGCATGAGATCTTTGGGACGAACACCAGAAGAAATTAAAGATTCTATATATTTGATAGATAAGTATATGATGTTCACAAAACCGCTAATGAGACTCGGTTTTAGAAATGTCATACAATGTGATTTTCTTAAATGGGAAACAGATATGAAATTTGATGTTGTTGTTGGCAATCCACCATACAGTGGATCACAGGCTTTGCACCAACAGTTCTTTGTTAAGGCATGCGAACAATTGGAAGATGGCGGTGAGTTGATGTTCATCCAGCCGGCCGTTCCTTATGTGAACAACAAGGATGTCAGGCGCAAGAAGCCAGAAGTTCAGATGATTGAGCTTGTTGAGAAATACGAAACACACGTCAATGTCATTACGAAGAAACTGTTTGATAATGCTGCAATAGCTACTGGGCTTGCCATCACCCATCTCACAAAGACACCCGGATCAACCGCGGTTCAATATGAAGACGGGTCAACCTACAAAGACGTGGCAATTGATGAAATCAATACACTTGGTCTTGAACCAAAATTATATGCAAAGCTGAAATCCAAGTTTGCCGCGTTGGTTGAATCAAGGGGTTCTATTAATGATGTTGTGTTTTGTAAAGAAGATCAACTCAAATTACGTTTGACAAAATTTAGTGATAGTGATCCTAAAAGTCATGACTTCTGTACTTTCATTTCGCGCAATACGAAAAACTGGGATTCAACAAAAGACTTTGGAGTTCCATTGAAGCACGAAGGACAACGCCTCAATGTCGTGTCATATCTAAAGACATATGTCGCACGGTTTGCGCTTGCGCTTTTGAAAATAAACTTGAACCAACATAGGGGTGAACTTGCACTCGTGCCACTTGTTGACTTTGACCGGTCATGGAATGACGAAAAGCTATGCAAAGAGTTCGGCATTACCGATGACGAGTATGCAGTCATTCGTTCTATTATCCCTACTTATTATGAGGATGTCCAGTGAAACTAACTGATGCTATAAACCATCTCCGTGATCGCGCTTACATGTCTGGTATTGAGCGCGATCGACTTCGTGTCAAGGCAACTGGTGAGGTGTTCACACCCACGCCATTGGTTCAAGAAATGCTTGACCAGTTGTCTGACACTCTTTTTGATGATCCAACCAAAACATTCATTGACCCATCGTGTGGCGACGGTCAGTTCCTGGCCGAAGTGCTTATTCGTAAGCTTGAGCGTGGTCATGACTTTGAGCAAGCTCTATCAACCATCTATGGCGTTGATCTGATGCCAGACAACGTCAAGCTATGTCGTGAACGACTGTTGTGTGGTCGTGATGACATTCTCCATATCGTTGAGCACAATATCATCCATGGTGATGGCCTATCGGACAGAACATATGCTAAGTTCGCTAAAGGTCCACAGAAGAACTATGGTTCGCTATCTTCGTTCTGGGACTAACAATCTGAAACTATTGAGGAAATTTAACAGTTGACAATCACTCTATAATTGGTATAATGGTTACATAATCAAGAGAACGGAGACACATCATGGAAAACTCAACTGAACAGGATGCTAAAGTGACAAATACCATTCGTGTGGATACACAATATACAACGTATTATGAAACTGAATTTGATTTACCAGAAGGTAAAACTTGGGAAGATGTAAAGAGTTGGTATATAAAATATCATAGTCTTTCTCTTGTTTTTAATGATGATACTACTGTAGAACATTATCTAGGTGACTATTGTGATGAAGATAGAAAAAGACCTGACGGTATTCAATTCTATAAGATAGATGAAGATGGTGATGAGGAAGAAATAGATGAAACGTGGTGATTAAGAAGAAGTGAATATTTGGTGACAAAGTGGAAAGCCAAATTAGTTAAAGGTGGCAGAAACCACTTTGTGCCGTAATCTATAGGGAGCATATAATGAACGTCGGAGATCAGGTTTTTCATATCATAGCACCATGGCAGTTATGGGTTGTCGTTAGTGTCAAGGACACAACAATCCGTGTAACAAAGCAAGGTGATGGATTAATCGAAAACAAGTGGTTTGAGCTAGGTGATTCAGAATGGCGAACTTGGTCACAGGTTGATTCACGATCATATCCCGGTGCGTCAATGCGCAGACAACTCGTAAACAGGTAGACATATGTCAAAAACAAAGTATTGTGACTTCTGCTTTCGTCCTGAACATGCATTTAGTAAACCACTGATTGTTGGTGATCTTGCAAACATCTGTCATGAGTGTGTTGATACATGTGTTACTGTTTTGAGAGATGCTGGTCTGGAAACCAAGGCACAGGCAAAAGCTAAAACAACTGATCTGACTCCTGCTAAGATCAAGTCACTTCTGGATGACTATGTGATTGGCCAGGATAAGGCAAAGCGTGTTCTATCTGTTGCCGTGTATAATCATCAGAAGCGAATTAGGGCTCTTGAGACACGTGAAGGAACGGAACTGTCTAAGTCAAATATTCTGATGGTTGGTCCAACTGGTTCAGGTAAGACACTCCTTGCCCAGACACTAGCTCGTATTCTTGATGTGCCATTTGCGATTGTTGATGCCACATCATTGACCGAGGCAGGCTATGTTGGTGATGATGTTGAAACTGTTGTCGGTCGTCTCGTTGAGGCTGCTGGTAACAACATAAAGAAGGCACAGACAGGCATTGTTTACATTGATGAGATTGACAAGATTACTCGTAAGTCTGGAGTTAGCTCCTCAATTACACGAGATGTGTCGGGTGAAGGTGTTCAGCAAGCGCTTCTCAAAATCATCGAAGGAACAAAGTGCTCGGTGCCAGTAGGTGCTAATCGTAAGCATCCTAATGCAGAAAAGGTTGATGTCGATACCACAAACATCCTGTTCATCTGCTCTGGTTCTTTTGCTGGTATTGAAGAACTGATGCGTGACAAATCATCTGGTGGTGGTATGGGCTTCACTGCCCAGACCGAGAAAGAAGAAGTCGAACTGCGTGATGTGACTCTTGAGGATATTCGTCAGTTCGGCATCATTCCAGAACTTCTTGGTCGTCTGCCAGTTCTTGCATGCCTTGAGCGGCTTGAAGAGGATGACTTGATTCGTGTTCTGACTGAGCCAAAGAATGCTATCATCAAGCAGTACCAAACCCTGTTTGATATGGATGGTGTTGAGCTCACGTTCAGCAAGGAAGCCTTGAGCAAGATAGCTTCGATTGCCATTGAGAACGAGACTGGTGCTCGTGGTCTTCGTGCTATTCTTGAGAACAATATGCTTGATCTTATGTATGATACACCCGATCAGGACATCAAAGAGCTTGAACTAACATCAGAGCACTTTGGTAATACTGGCTAATTTGTTGTAAACATTAAGCGATTTTGACAGTTGACAATCCTGATAAACTTGGTATAATGGTTACATAATCAAGAGAACAGAGACTGACAATATGAACAAAGCGCAACATGAGAAATGGCTGAGGAAGCAAGGTCTGCTTCCTTCACAGATCAAGGAAAAGAAGAAAGCACTTGGCAACCCAAATAAGCTGCCATCATATAAAGTACCAAAGCCATATGAACTATCCAATGGCATTGGCAATGGAACTAAGTCTGCTGATACAAGCAAAGCAAACTTCTGTAATGAGAACTATGCAATGGTTCCATCTTATAACAAAGGGCCAATTCAGCCGGTCAGTAAGATGGATTTGAAACAAGGTGCAGGAAGAAAGATATGACTATCTTCGTACTGAAGGGTATCACCCAACGCGGTAAGAACCGCATTCGTGAGCATGGTTGCCAATGGCGAGATTGCTCACCATGGGAATCACATTGGTCAACCGATCTCTTTCTAGAATCAGTCAAGACTGGAGATCGTCGTTGGTTGACCAATGACTTTGAGATTGAGCGTACCATTCAGGAACGCGACTTTGAACTTGAAAAGGAAGCACGATGATTATCGCTGCGAAGGTTGATTTCTGTGACATCATGCAGGAGAAGTATGATCCTCCTGTTGATGGAGGTCACATCATTGCGCAAGGTCGTACTGGACGGTGGTGTCATGTTCTCAATATCGGGCCCAAAGCTCTTGCTGAGCAGAAGGGTTATAGCAAGCCTATTACGATCGAAGAGGCCGAAGAGCAGATTCTCGTTAAGGGAGGCTATCTAGATTATTGATGAAAACGTATGTGATCAACAAAGGACTAATATATAAACTTGTGTTTAGCCGGTTTAGCTGAGTTGGTTTAGCAGCTCACTTGTAATGAGCAGACGGCGGTTCGAATCCGTCAATCGGCACATAGAGCACCCCGAATTTATAAACACCAATGTCAATAAGAGTCGTTATAAATTCGGGGTAGCTATCTTGTTTTATTCCGCGGTGAAAAAATGAACCAAGAACAAATCAAACAGTTTGAGGCAGAGCTCTGGGGAGCGGCGGATGATCTGCGTGCCAATTCCAAACTGACAGCAGCAGAATTTAAAGACCCAGTGCTTGGCCTGATCCTTCTGCGCTATGCCCAAAACCGCTACGAAGAAGCGAAAGTGACTGTGGAAGCCTCCATCCCGGAAGGGCCACGCGGCAAACGCGCTGCCACCAAAGAGGACTTTCTTGCTGCCGGTGCCATGATGCTTCCTGAAAAAGCGCAGTATGGCTACCTTGTCAACCTGCCGGAAGGCGAAGACATCAACGAAGCCCTCAATGATGCCATGCGCTCAATAGAAGAAGATTATACCGACCTCGCCGGTATCCTGCCGAAAAACTATCAGGAGCTGGATGCTGAGCTGTTGCGCGAATTGATCCGTGTGTTCAACAAGGACTCCGTCAAGAATCTGAAAGGCGATGTATTCGGGCGCATTTACGAATACTTCCTGATGAAATTCTCCATGAGCGGTGCGGGAGCGCAGGAAGGCGGCGAGTTCTTTACTCCGCCATCACTGGTGCAGCTGATCGTCAATTTCATTGAGCCTGATCACGGCATCATCCACGACCCCGCCTGTGGTTCTGGCGGCATGTTCGTTCAAACGGGGCATTTTGTGGAGGATCACAGCAAGCGATCGGTCAATGAATCCATCACCGTCTATGGCACGGAGCTAAAATCCAACAACACCCGCCTTGCCAAGATGAACCTTGCCATTCACGGCATTGAAGGAAAAATTATCGAGAGCAACAGCTTTTATACCGATCCGTTTGATCTGGTCGGCAAATGCGACTTTGTGATGGCCAATCCACCGTTCAATGTCAACAAGGTGGATAAGAAGAAAGACTACGTCAAAACTGACAAGCGCCTTTTTGAAGGTGTCGGCATCCCCAAGGCCGATAATGGAAACTATCTGTGGATTCAATATTTCTACCATTACCTGAACGAAAAGGGCCGAGCCGGGTTTGTTATGGCATCTTCGGCCACCGATGCCGGGGCGAGTGAAAAGCTGATCCGCCAAAAGCTGATTGAGACCGGCGCGGTGGATTGCATCGTTGCGGTGGGCAATAACTTCTTCTACACCCGTTCGCTACCTTGCCATTTGTGGTTTTTGGATAAAGGCAAGCGCGAAGAAAACCTCGATGAAATCCTGATGATTGATGCGCGGAACACCTTCCGCCAAGTGACGCAAACGCTGCGGGATTTCTCAGAAGATCAAATGGAAGGCTTAACCGCCATCGTCAAAGCCTATCGCGGCGAAGATGTGAGTGGGACGTTTGCCACCAATCCGTGGCTGAAAGAGCATTTCCCGAATGGTGCGTATGAGGATGTCGAAGGCTTATGCAAAATCGTTAGCCGAGCGGAAGTGGAGGAAAATGACTGGAGCTTGACCCCAGGCCGTTATGTCGGCGTTGCTCCTGAAGAAGAGGACGAGGATTTCGATTTCGAGGAAGCCTTGCGCGACATCCACATTGAGATTGACGGGCTGAATGCTGAGGCGGTTGAACTAGCAGTGACGATCAAGAAAAATTTCGAAGAGCTGATCGTATGAGCGTGCTTACGAAAATGAGAATTGATGAATTCGCCACGATGAAATACGGCAAGATGCCGCCAAAAAATGTCGTCAGCGACACTGGCTATCCCATTTACAGTGGATATCGTATCACCGGCTATGCAAAAGAGTACCTATATAAGAATCCAGAACTAATCGTCGTAGCTCGGGGTGTCGGTGGAACAGGTGACGTTAAGATTTCTCCACCAGAAGCGTGGATTACGAACCTTTCGATCGTGCTCAGCCTTTCAGAAGATATCGCCGATAAGCGCTTCTTGTACTACCGCTTGGGCCGCGAGCCGCTTAAGGAAAGGCTAAATACGGGAGCTGCCCAAGCGCAAATTACGATCGAAAATCTTCGGTCGTACGAGATTGAATTACCGAGCCTCACATCTCAAAAACGCATCGCGTCAATCCTTTCCGCCTACGACGATCTGATCGAAAACAATCGGCGGCGGATTTCGTTGCTGGAGGAAGCGGCGCGGCTTTTGTATCGCGAATGGTTTGTCCATTTCCGCTTCCCCGGACACGAACACGTCAAGATCGTCGATGGCGTGCCAGAGGGGTGGGGGCTGACAACATTTGGGGAGTTGTTTGATTTTCCTGGCGGCTTTGCCTTCAAGAGTTCGACCTACACCGATGATGGTAAGTTTGGTGTAGTCACGATCAAGAACGTTCATGACGCTAAGTTCGTTCCAGAATGTTCGTCGCGAGTGGATGATATCCCAGAAAAGTTAAAGGACGTATGCCGACTTAAAACTGGCGATATTCTTCTTTCTTTGACAGGAAATGTCGGACGCGCATGCGTCATTTTTGGTGATGACTATCTCCTTAATCAGCGAGTAGCAAAAGTCTGCGGTAAAGATGGTGTCTCTGACCAGTTTGCTTATTGGACATTCAGCAATCCGGATACCCAGAAGACCCTCGAAAATCTTGCATACGGTGTGGCTCAGTTAAATCTGAGCCCAGTAATTCTATCAGAAAGGCCATTTCTGAAACCAGATCAAACACTTATGGATGAGTTCACCGGTATCACCAAGCCGACCTTCGACCAATTAATCAAACTAAATCTGCAAAATCAGGTGTTGATCAAAGCCCGAGACTTATTACTCCCCCGCCTTATGGACGGAAGGTTGGAGGTGTAGCTCATGAATGATTACACCGAAGACAGATTGGCTCAGGAAACATAGTTTACACATGAAAGAATATTATGATATTGCTTTTTACTGATATTTCAGATTGGTACTTGTCAATCAAAACAGCAGGTGCTTATAAAATCGCGGGTCAACTAACAGAGCAAACCTTGCCAAGGTTTTTGAGAGTATGAAAGAGGATAGGCTTGTAAAAAGCCTTCCTCAGCAAGGAGATTTGCTATGAGTAAAAAACTAACGCTGAAAGAATTAGAGCACCAGCTCTGGATGGCCGCGCATATTATTACCGGTCCTATCGATGCATCCGACTACAAGACTTATATTTTCCCGATCTTGTTCTTCAAGCGCATCAATGATGTCTATAACGAGGAATTTGAAACGCCAATGGAGCTTTACGGCGACGAAGACCTCGCCAACGCTGCCGAGCAGCACCGCATTAAAATTCCAAAGGGCTGCCGTTGGAGTGATGTTCTCTCCACCACAAAGGATGTCGGTAAAGCTCTGCAAGGTGCTTTCCGCTGCGTTGAAAAAGCCAATCCGCATCTCTATGGCATATTTGGTGACGCACCGTGGACCAATAAAGACCGCTTGCCTGACAGCTTGATCACAGAACTGCTCAATCACTTTCACCAAATTCCGATGGGCGTGAAGGATGTGCGTGATGATGACATGGGCCGCGCCTACGAATTTCTGATCAAGAAGTTTGCTGACAAAGCTAATAAAAAAGCGGGTGAGTTTTATACCCCGCGTACCGTTGTAAGATTGATGGTGAATGTCCTTGATCCAAAAGCGGGTGAAGTGGTTTATGACCCTGCTTGCGGTACAGGCGGCATGCTGCTCGAAACAATCCACCACGTTCAAGAGCGCGGCGAAGACCCACGGCTTTTGACGCTTAAAGGCCAAGAGAAAAACCTTACCACCGAAGCCATCGCTCGTATGAACCTGTTCCTGCATGGCATGGAAGATTTTCAGATCATTCGCGGTGATACGCTGCGTGATCCTAAATTTACCGATGGCGACAAGCTCGAAACCTTCGACTGCGTGATCGCTAACCCGCCATTCAGCCTTGAGGACTGGGGACATGATAGTTGGAGCGCTGATCAATATAACCGCCATGAATACGGCATCGCACCGAAAAAGAATGGCGACTTCGCTTGGGTCATGCACATGTATGCGTCTATGCGTGATGATACAGGCCGGATGGCCGTTGTTGTGCCGCATGGCGTTCTATTCAGAGGAAGCTCCGAGGCCAAAATCCGAGAGGCGCTTATCAAGAATGGCGCATTGGAATGTGTGATTGGCCTTGCAGAAAACTTGTTCTACGGCACTGGCATTTCCGCTTGTGTGCTTGTTTTGCGTAAAGACAAGAAAACACTAAACCGCAAAGAAGTCCTCTTCATCAACGCTGATGAGATTTATACCAAAGGCCGCGCTCAAAACACCATGAGCGAAACCCAAGCCGATGAAATCTACGACATCTATAAACGCCAGCATGAAGCAGCAGAAGAAATCGAAGGCGTAAGTCGCTGGGTGCCGATCAAAGAAATTGAAGAAAACGACTTCAACCTCAACATTGCGCGATATGTACAAAAGCCGCTTGAGGAAGAAACCATCACGGTGGAAGAAGCCCTGAAAGACTTCAAACAGAAGCTCGCCGATCTTGAACAGGCAGAAGATGAATTAGAGGCCCTGCTGGCCAAGGAGGGTTTCGAACTATGAGCATTACACAAAAACAACTGGAAGATTTGCTCTGGGGCGCGGCTGTTTTGCTGCGCGGTCAAATCGAAGCATCGGACTACAAGCAATACATCTTCCCATTGCTGTTTTATAAACGTATGGACGATGTATATCAGGAAGAATATATCGAAGCGCTTGAGCTTTATGAAGATGATGAGCTTGCCAAAAAGCCTGAGCAACACCGCTTTGTCATTCCCGACAATGCCCGCTGGAGCGTGGTGCAATCCACCACCAAAGACGTTGGTAAAGTCCTAAAAGATGCCCTGCGAGCCATCGAAAAATCTAACCCGCGCCTGTATGGTGTATTCGGCGATGCCGTCTGGACCAACAAAGAGCGCCTGCCGGATCATCTGCTGGTATCGCTGATCAACCATTTCAGCCAAATTCCGCTCGGCGTGAAGGATATTGATCAAGATGATCTGGGCAACGCCTACGAATATCTCATCAAACAGTTTGCAGATGATTCCGGACATACCGCAGCCGAGTTTTATACCAACCGCACCGTTGTGCATTTGATGACACGCATGCTTGGCTTGCAGCCCGGCGAAACGGCCTATGATCCAACCTGCGGCACTGGAGGCATGCTGCTGAACGCCGTTATGGATTTACGCAAAGACGACCGCGAATGGCGCACCGTCAAGCTCTATGGGCAAGAGGTCAATCTGCTGACCTCGGCGATTGCCAAGATGAACATGCTTCTCCACGATATTGAGGAATTTGATATTGCCCGTGGCGATACGCTGAAAGAGCCCACATTCACTAAGGGTGACAAGCTCCAGCAATTCGATGTGATCTTTGCCAACCCACCATACTCTATCAAGAAATGGGACCGGGAAGCATTTGGATCAGATCTGTATGGCCGTAACATGCATGGCGTGCCGCCGCAGGGCTGTGCTGATTATGCGTTTTTCCAGCACATCATGAAAAGCTTGAACCCGAAAACAGGCCGCGCCGCAATGCTGTGGCCGCATGGCGTGTTGTTCCGTGATCAGGAAGAAGATATCCGCAAAGGCGTGATCGCCAGTGACTTGGTTGAGGCCGTCATCGGTTTAGGACCAAACCTGTTTTACAACAGCCCCATGGAATCCTGCGTTGTAGTGCTGCGCCATAACAAAACCGCCGACCGTAAAAACAAGATCGTTTTTGTAAATGGCGTGCATGAAGTCACCCGCGAACGGGCCACCAGCTTTTTATCCGACGACAATTTGGAAAAACTGGTCGAAGCCTATTACGAGCCAGAAGACCATCCGGATATAGCGCGGCTGGTCGACCTGGATGAGGTTAAAGACAATTTATTCAACCTGTCTATTCCGCTCTATGTCACCGCCAAAAACGGCAATGGCAGCCATGAGGAAGAACAGGATTTGGAGGGCGCGATTGAAGATTGGAAAATCTCTCGCACCCTTTTGAAAAAACAGACAAACAAGCTATTCGATAGCTTGAAAGAATTGGGATATGAGGCGTAAACAGCGATGCTATTAACAGAGAAACAAAAATCAGAAGGCTGGCGCATCGTTAAATTTGGCGAGATCGCCAAAAGCGTGAGTAAGCGCGTTGACCCATCAGAGACGGAATTAGAGGTTTATGTCGGACTTGAGCACCTTGATCCGGACAATTTACGCATTACCCGCAGAGGCGTGCCGAGTGATGTGAAGGGACAGAAGCTTTTGGTGAAGCCCGGCCAGATCATCTTTGGAAAACGCCGCGCCTATCAACGAAAAGTCGCTGTCGCTGATTTTGAAGGCATTTGTTCGGCGCACGCTATGGTGCTGGAAGCCATACCAGAGGCCGTTGTTCCTGAATATCTGCCATTCTTTATGCAATCAGATATGTTCATGGAACGGGCTGTTGCAATTTCCGAAGGGTCACTCTCACCAACCATCAAATGGAAAACACTGGCCAACCAAGAATTCCCACTTCCGCCCCGCCCACGGCAGGAGGAGATGCTGGAGGTCTTTGAAAAAATTGAAGATAATCTTTTTCAAATTGATGAACTCCTGAAAAGAACTGATTTTTTATTGGGTAAAATAAGGGCAGAGTCAGTTCATAATGGTGAATATAAACAAATCAACTTAGGCGACATCGTCAAGTTTAAGGGTGGTTCTGGTTTCAAACCTAAATACCAAGGAAATAAGCAAGGAGAAATACCCTTCATCAAAGTTGCAGACATGAATCACAGCGAGAATAGCAAATATATTATCAAGTCTGATAATTGGATAAGTGCCGAAGAGAAGAAAATAATGAAATCCACAGAATTTCCTGCTGGCAGTGTTGTTTTCGCAAAAGTAGGCGCAGCTCTTTTATTAAATAGAAGGCGGATTTTGAAACATTCAACAATTATTGATAACAACATGATGGCAGCCTTACCAAGCGGAGATATTTCAACTGAGTATCTATACCACTTCTTAAACACAATTGATTTTGCAACTTTTGTTAGGCAGGGCGCTGTTCCCTCGGTTAATCAGTCAGACATGGCTTCAGTCAAAATCAACCTTCCTGATTTAGAGAAACAGGAATCAATCTCTGAAACACTGAATGGTTTTGAAACATCAATTAATTTGCTTGAAGAAAAGAAAAATAAAACACTCAATATTCGAAAATTATTAATTAAAAATACTCTCGAGGAGGCCGCATGATACGCCGGACACTGTTACCGAATGGTGTGAAATGCTTCTTCGAGAAGAAACTGCGTTGTCATCGTGGATGCTGAAAGATCTGCGAATCAGGCTGTATGATGCATCAAAAGATATTTTCAGTTCGGATTTTGACAAAAACCCAGAGAAATATGGTTTTCGCATCCATCCTGATGGTTGGGAATCAGAACATTGGACTTCAGACACAGCGTTTCAGTTTGTCAAAGATTGGGAACAGAAATTTACTCAAGCAGAGGTAAATGGGTATACATCATGGAAGGCGATGTCCTTTAAGTCGCTTGGGTTTGATTTATCAGAACTGGCAAAGGTTCGCATCGGTTCCAAAGATCATGATATTCAACGAAAGGAAGCTAAGAATCTGGCGATTTTATCAAGAATGGAGTACGCATCAGAAATTCTACATATTTCTTGATAAACACAAAATAAATAGTTGACACAAACAACAATACGTGATACTATACAAACATAATACGAATAGGGTGATGACCTACCATCAATATTATGCTAATATGATACAATACAAGGAAAATACAATGGATTTTAATAAACTCAAGAAGAACCGCAAAGCAGCTCTGAACAAACTACAGAATGAGCTGAACGAATCATCAGGTGGCAACAAGAAGTCACATCAAGATGATCGTTATTGGCAGCCTGCCACTGACTCTGTTGGCAATGGCTATGCGGTTGTTCGCTTTCTTCCTCCTTCTGATCCTGATGGTGACTGCTGGGTTCGCTTGTTCAGTCATGGCTTCAAAGGCCCAACTGGCATGTGGTACATCGAGAACAGCCGTACAACACTCGGTGAACAAGATCCTGTTGGTGAGCTCAACAACCAACTGTGGAACTCTGGACAAGAAGACGAAGCACGACGTCAGAAGCGTCGCTTGCACTTCATCTCAAACGTTCTGATTGTTAAGGATTCTGCTAACCCTGAAAACGAAGGTACTGTTCGCCTCTTCAAGTATGGCAAGAAGATCTTTGAAAAGCTGAACCAGGCAATGAATCCTGAGTTTGAAGACGAAGAAGCATTGAACCCATTTGATATGTGGGAAGGTGCAAACTTCGCAATCAAGATTCGTCAGGTCGAAGGCTATCGTAACTATGACAAGTCAAGCTTCATGACACCATCGCCAGTTGCTGATGATGACAGTGAGATTGAAACTATCTGGAAGCGTTCACATGATCTGAGCGAACTCATCTCTGAAAAGAACTTCAAGTCATATGATGAGCTAAAGGAAAAGCTAAACAAGGTTCTTGGCCTTGGTTCAGTTACTCCTGCAGCACAGGTTATGGTTGAAGACGCCAAGGAAGATGTTGTTGCGGCACCTGCACCTGTTGCAAAGGCTGAACCAGCACCTGCTCCAAAGGCAGTACCTGCACCGGCAGCGTCTGATGACGATGACCTTGATCTTGACGCACTCCTAAAGGATCTTGATGACTAATGCAACAGCTAGTGATTGCTGTGAAGAAGGATTGGGCTAGGCCCAATCCGATTCATCTGTGAGAGGGATAATAAAATGTCACTTATTACAATTAAAATCAAGCGTTCTAAAAAAGATATCGCTAGTGTCATCAAGAATGTTGAAACACTTGATGATGCGATCGATGTGCTGCGCAAAATTTGGGATACGAAAGGTCCTACAGTCGAAAAGGCTGCCAGACCTATTACGAACGCTCAACTGAAAGAAGCACATGATTCGATCCATGACTACCTCCCGTCTGACGTGGAACCTACTGAAACTGATCCGGGCACAATTGATGAAGTTACGGGTATTCCTAAGTGGTTGTAAACGTTAGGATATTTGACAGTTGACAATCACTTCAGATTTGATATAATGGTTACATAATCAAGAGAACGGGCACAGATATGAAGAAACATGATGAAACCTTTTCCATAGTAATGGGAGCCTTGACTATAGCTTCTATCTGTGCCCTACTAATCTTTTTGGGACTAGCAAGGTAAAAACCATGACCAAGTATGATATCGTTCGTGAACAGTTAGAAGACATGGGTATTGATTGCACAACAACACAGGATGCCAGTTTGCCAGATGAGTATGCTCGTTATATCGCGGTAATTAATGGTCGCTATTCATATGCAGCGTCATCACCAGCTGTCATACAAAAGTACTGTGAGGATCTAAAGCAAGTTGGTATTGAAGTGGACAATATACCACTTGATGATGGATTTTGGGCAGGCGTTCGTAACCAATAAATAACATTGTGACGTAGTGCTATTAAAAGGTGTACGTCTTTATTGTAATTCAAACAATGTGAGGTAATAGTCATGTTTGATTTAACTCTATGGATGTGGTTAGGATTTCTCTTAGCTGCTTATTCTGTCATAGCAAATGACAGTGTACAAACTCTTGGAACATGGATGGCATCAAACCGTTCTGTTTCAAAACTTTAT
>Ga0255759_10002263_pt1 | contig 17213 bp, 14 predicted proteins | sample 101ome_20_FD_179959 | JGI IMG/M metagenome (GOLD analysis project Ga0255759, IMG submission 179959) | Coastal salt marsh microbial communities from the Groves Creek Marsh, Skidaway Island, Georgia - 101404AT metaG (version 2) | ecosystem: Environmental > Aquatic > Marine > Intertidal zone >...
TAAACGTATGATCTCAAAAAAAAGAACGGTGGTTTGGATTGAAATAGGGCTGTGGGGTTCGTTAACGTTAATTTTTTTAATTCATTTTTATTTTAATAAATTCGATACCTTATGGAGCCACCGATCTGCAGGGTTTGGATTGGGAACAACATTATTTGAAGCGAGTCGTAGTGTTCATGTGCATTTTTTTCGCAATGATAGGATGTATTGCTCGTTGGATATGCCAATATCATTACTAAATGCAAGTAATTTTCTTGCATTTCCATCGTCTAGGAGTAGCACCAAGTTATTAAATCATTGCATTAATAATACATGGATAACTAATGATAAAAATAATACTGTTTATAAGCTAAATTCAGGGGAAAAGGTGCCACCAGGTTTTTTTAAGTTAAAATATGATCGTATTGAGTTTCTTGTTTATCATATAGGTTTAGATAAAGAAAAAATGCAGATTTATAGTCAAGAAATTTATAAGGCCAATTACAATGTTACAAACTTCTTTTTCTAAATTACACCAAGGCTTTATGCGTAATTTTGCTAAGGTAATTCAGTTGCCTGTTGCAGAATTAGTGCCGGTTATAACATTTTTTTATTCGGTTATTTATTTGAATAATATTGTTTATTCAAAATACAACGCAGCGCTACCAATGAATATGCATTATTTATTTTTTTTAGGGATGATAGTGTTGTTTTTAGTATTAGCTGTAGATAAATTTATATATTCACGCTTTTTGTGGGGGGGTGTTACAGGAAGTTTATGGGTTTTTTTGCTTCTTTTTTGGTGGCAAAATTTTCCTCAAGATATTCTTTGGGGGTGGTGGTTGGTAGTTGTTTTGTTTTCTACATATATTTCTTCTAGCCATCGATCTAGATTTCTTGAGCGCTCTGGTCGCTGGATGATTACGTTATTTTTTTGTTTTTTGTTTATTCAGCATCTCTTTTCAGAAGATTTTATGATGGGATGGGTTATGCTTTCTAAATTTTTGTTTTCTATTGATTCGTGGTTTATTCAGTATTTTTTTTCAGATTTTTTTTCTACGGTAGTTTCGGTTAATTATAATCGATATTTAGAGCTTGTATCAACACGGGTTCCTCAAGATATTGTGCTTGGATCATCATTGTTATGGGGGGCTTCTGTAATCGTTTCGTGGAGTATTGTTTGTTATCAAGGGATAGTGGCCATAGCATTTTTAATGCCGAAAAAAATTATTGGGTCACAGTATAAGCATTATTTGTTACTTGGGTTTTTGGGTTTCAATTTTTTTAATTCAATTAACTTTGGGATAATGTCTTTGTTAATTATTTGTGGATTTACTCAAATAAATAGTAAAGATTTAAGAATGAGATTGATTTATCTTATGGTAATGGTCTTGTTTTTAGTGGTGGTTTATCCGGCATTTAATTATTTTTAAAAAAATGAATTTTAAAATTACAAAAAAAAGATTTTTATTAGCATTTTATGGGGGAGTTGTAGGGGTGTTTCTTATACACTTGGTATTAACATTAGTATCCAATGTCTCCCCATGGGGTGGGGGGGGATTTGGGATGTTTTCTTATTCTTTTGGTAGTTCCACTATTGCTCATATACATCTAAAAAAAGAGGATGCTGTATTTTGCTTAAACGAAAAGACCTTAAAGAAATTTTCTCGAAATAAAATTATGTATTCGCATTCTACACATCAGATTAATAAACAGGTGCAAAAAATAACTGCATTAAGTACGCATAAATATGCTAAAAAAATTGTCGAGCAATGGTTTTCTTATCGCTGGTTATATAATCCTCAAGAAAAGTTGTATTTTATTCAAGAAAAGGATGTCGCTATTCCTTCTGGCGTTACAGACGTTGATTTTGATTCAATACAAGTCGTTATATATGACCAATGGTCAAAAAAAGAAACATTTAGTGTTGAGGTGAAAAAATGATTTTCTTAATCAAGAGTCACTGGCAACGTATAAGGCAAAAAAGTGCGAGTATACTTTATTTGCCAACATTACGATTGGTTCCTCTAGTGCATTATTTTCTTTTTTTGATATATCATCAATTTCATATTTTTTATAAATATCCTGAAAGCAAGGTATTTCTATTTTCGCTGGGTCATCAGGTGCTTTTACTTTTCTTTTTAAGCGTTCTTTTTATTCCAAAATTGCTTTATAGCGCATGGTTTTGGGGTGGAATTACAGCTTATTATTGGATTTTGTTAATTGATAATTGGTTTATTGTAAATAATCATGAAATTTTAGCAGGATATTGGCAATTACTTTTTTTTGCTTCTTTTTTTATATCCCCTCAGAAAAGGGCTATATTTCTAAAAACACATTCAAAATTTTTGATTGGGTTAATATTTTTATTTTCTATAATTCAAAAAACTATTTCTCCTGATTTTCTTTCGGGAAATGTACTTCATAAATTGCTTTTGTCGTGGGAAAGTTATTTGTTTTTAGATATTTTTTTACCATTTGATTATGTAGGGTTAGTTCAAGAAAATTTGCAAAATATGTTTTTTTCAGATCAGCAATTTTTACCACGTCAGCTTAATCAAGGACCTCCAATTTTAAAAACAATTGCTAAATTCATGAGTCTTGGAGCGTATGTACTTGAGTTAAGTATAACAATTATATTTTTATTACCAAAAAAATATGCCTTCAAACATGCCCAGCATTGGGTGTTATTGCTTTTTATTGTATCGACTTACTTTCCTTTACGAATTACAGGGTTTATGTATATTTTAACAGTGATGGGTTTGGCTCAAACTCAGGCTAATCAGCGGTTAATAAGAACGATGTATTTAGGAGTTTTAACTGTATATATTTGTTTTGATGTGTTAATTTTTTAGAAATTTGTAAACTTTTATTTTTTTTTTACGATAATAGTTGTAGTTCTTAAACAACTTGAGGGAAAATATGGGTATTATTAGTAATTTTTTAAATCAATGTACAATTTTAAATACATATGACAAGCAATATTTACAAAAACAGAAAGAATTGCGTAGGAATCATGAAGCAATTCTTGATACTCTTAGAAGTAACAAAGAAGTAAAGCTGACTATTCTAAGGGAGGGAAAAACAATTGAACTCAATATGACTAGAGGTCAGGATGACAAATTTGGATTCGCTTTAACGCGTCATAGGGATTATTCAACTGTTTCCCAATCAAATAATGTAGAGCTTCAGATTGGAGATCGAATTATAAATGCAGTTTCCATACAACGTAATATACCCATTGCTCAGAATGAAACTAAGGAAAATGAAGATTCATTAAATAAATTAGAGACCAATTTCCATGAAGCAGTAGATCAACCACAATGTGGAGACCATCTTAAATCTGGAACAGCACCTTCTCCCCCAACTATTCTAAGGGAGGGAAAAACAATTGAACTCAATATGACTAGAGGTCAGGATAACAAATTTGGACTCGCTTTAACGCGTATTAGGAAGTATTTAACTGTTAACCAATATAAAGATGCAATGCTTGTGCAAGGAGATCAAATTTTAAAAGCAGTTGCTATTGAAGATGTTGATACTGAATTTTTATCAACTAAAAAATTTTTAGAAGAATCTAAAAGACATACTCAACAATTTGAGAGTGAATATTTTAAGCATCAAAAAAGTTTAAATGAGAAAATAGAAGTGTTGGAGATGATGTTAAGAAGTGCTGGTGAATTAACACAAGATTCTCCCCCAGAGGGACCTAAATAACCTGTGTCTTCTAATAAAAGATTTTATTAATAATTAGGGGTTTTCAGGCTCGTCATCTACTGGGTGTTCACGCTTATTTAAATAGAGAGTTATAGATTAGTTTAATACATTTGGACTAGCTGGAGTTTACCGCTCAAAAAATTTTTGATACAAGATTAATATTCTAATTTAGAATAAGGTGTTTCTAAAATTTATAAGTTATCAAATTTCAACTAAATTATATGATTGTTTTTAAATTTGATTCAGTCATCATTTTGATAAAACTTAAACACGTTTTAAAATTGCAAATTAAGAAAAATTGGATTTTTAGGTAATTGTCTAAATAAAGTTCCGTTGATAAAATAGTCTTTTAAATTGGCGCGTGTGGTGAAATTGGTAGACACGCTAGACTTAGGATCTAGTGCCGCGAGGCGTGGGGGTTCAAGTCCCTCCACGCGCACCAGCTAGATTTTATTTCGCAGCGATTGCTTCTACTGTAATATTAATTTGAATATCATTACCTATGATTAGTTCCCCAGTTTTTAATGTGTTGTTTTCATAGATATTGTAATCCATTCGCTTAATTTGGCATGTTGCTTCAAATCCGATGCGTTCATTATTCCATGGGTCGATGATTGGCCCTGTAGTTTTTAAAGGACATGTTATGGATTTAGTAACATCTTTAATAGTTAATTTTCCCTTGAGAGTATAGCTATCTTTTTCTTTTTTATTTGCTTTAATGGACGTTGATTTGAAGGTGATTACAGGAAACTCTTCACTATCAAAAAACTCTGTATCTTGAAGGTGATTATCACGTTTTTTATTTTTTGTATTGATTGAATTTACAGAGATAGTTCCATTGAGATAGGATTTTTTGAGATTTTCAGGATTCCAAAACAAATCAGCTTCAACAGAATCAAAGCTTCCATGCACTTTACTAACAATCATATGTGATACTTTAAATCCAACAATTGAGTGCGCTGCATCATAATTAAATGTTTTTGCTTGAGGTGTCGTATTTAAACTCAAAATTAAGACAACTATAAGCAACGACAATGATTTAAATAAATTCATAAAAAACTCCTAAATAGTGATAGTTAACTTTATTTTAAGTTGATTTAAGAATTATGCAAGGAGTATTTAAGTGGGAGGGTATCTTACATAAATATAGCAAAGGATAATATTGTACGCGTATTATCCTTTACTACAATTGAGGGTAAATTATTGTTTAGGGCAGTCAATTTGAAAAGAGTTTAAATCTAGCACTATTTTTGTGCCGTCATTTTTAAGAAACTTGTAATCCATAGTTGTATCTCCAATTTTTACATCTTCTAGTTGGTAATATGTACTAGTTTCGGTTTCTATAATAACTCCATTATTTGTTTTGGTGATTTGCTCAAAATCAACATTGCCACCGCTTGATTCTTGACTCGCGGTATTGCTTGTAAAAGCATAGGTTGTTCCTGCTCCTGTACATGCCCATGTACCCTGAATCCAATCTGGGGGTGTTAATGTTGGCATATAGCTGTCCGAGCTTGAGTCAGACTCAGAGCACGCAACTAAAGCGAGTGCAGAGCTGATTAATACCGTTGTAATAACTTTTTTTATATTCTTTTCCATTACTTATCCTTTATTTGTATTTTTTTTAATTTTACCATATTTTTTTTTCTTTTTTAAGCATTAAATAATTTTTTGAATATTTTAGCTAATGTAATATAAAAGTGATCGGTGTTAAGAAGCTGTAATAATTTTAAGAAAGTTGGAATTTTTTGTGATACTAAACTGGTACTATTAAAGGTTTTTCTTTCTTTTTCTAATTTTGTCCACGTATTGGATATTACTTCTTTTAAATTCTTTAGTTATTGATTCTTTGGTAGCTTTAATTTTATTCCATCAAATTTTTGCATTAATTGGCTATAATATTTATTGGTTATTTTATATTTTTCTTTAAATTGGTTTTTAGTTATGAATAAATCGTCTGAATTACAAAATATTAATTCGGAAAAAGCCAGTTTAGTGTAAAGCTTTTTATACTCTTCAGGGCTTGGGTCGGTTTCAAAGGCACGTATTTGTAATTTTGTGCAATTATATTTTTTTTCATCTTCTGGTGAAAAATTAGGGTTCTTTTTTATTTCCTTCAATGCCTCATTGATTCTATCGTGCTTGGCGAGCAAATCTTTTAGTGGTGCTTGAATTAATTTTTGTGAAATATCACCTAGCTCTTTTGTAATGCTTACTGTAGATGCTGTTATTACAGTGTATTCGTCCCAACTAACTGGTTTTTGTTTAGGAATGGTTGGTTTTAATTGTATTTTCCTATGATCCTGAATAGTTCTTATGTTTGTTTCTAAGTCTCCAATGAAAGTATGAATTAAGGTTAATAATGTAGTACATGCATTGAGAAACTCTCTGTCATTTTTCGTACTTAGTAAATTTTTAAGTTGTTCTTTTATATCTTTAATTCCACTAGATAAATCGATAGTATGATTTTTGTAATACCCGCAATTAATAGTTTTTACTGTAAAACTAAGCTTTTTAAGTAATGGGAGACATATTGTATTAAATGCCGATGTTAGGTTTTTTATAACAGTAGCTTTTGGTTCATCTTTGGCTACTATTGCTCCAGTAGTTCTTAGAATTTCTCTAAGTTTAATTGTTTCTTTTTCTTCTATAACTTGGTTTAGTTTGGTATGTAATGAGCCCAAGATATCATGAAGTTCACTACAAGTTTTTGTTCCTATGCTTTTTAAATCGGATGTGATGGCTTTAATATCAGCCGTTTTTAATTCAGCCTTTTTAAAATCCTTTTGAAAATTAGACTCTAATGTAGGAAGGGAACTTTCTTCTGTTACTTTTTTAATCACATCTTTAATCGCATCAGGCAAGGCTATTAAAAATTTAAACTTTTCCTAGAGAGTAGGGACATTGTCGAGTTTTGAAATTAAATCGTTTATTTTGCTAGCAAATGTTTCAATTTGAGCAACTTTTTTAGAGAGTATTTCTTCTCTTAAATCATTGTTGAGTTGATCAATTTTTTCTTGGCTTATATTTAGATCAGTTAGCATGTTCTTGATAGTTGTAATTTTTTCCATGAAATTATTTTGGGTGTCTTTAAATTCATCTGCTTTAAATTCCTTGTAAATTGTGATTTCAATCTCAGTTAGCTTTTCTTGAAGTAGTTTGATAGGCTGGGTTTGTGCAACTTTTTGTTGGTTTAGGATATCTAATAACAACGTTTCAAAGCTTCCATTTTCTTTTAACTTTTCATCAAGTTGTTGTAGGTTTTTAATTTGATACTCAGCTTTTAATTGCGGATCAATAATTTGAAGTAATTCCTTTTTAGGATTATTCTTATTTATGGACTGAATTATGGTATTAAGTTTACTAACCAAATCTGTTAAATCTATAAATTCTTCCAATGAATTTATGTTTGAATTTAAATCAAGTTGGAGACATTTTTTTATTTGAGGTTGAAGATTTTTTAATTTGCCATATATTTGTTCTTGGAGCTTTTGGATCTGTTTAAAATCTTGGATTTTTTTCGCTAAGGTATTGGCATATAACTCAAGATCAGAGAGAGAGTTTAAAGGATAAGATTCTAAATCATGTGATAATTGAGTTTTTATATTTTAATGGTTAATAATGTGGTTGATAATTGCTTCTGATGCGTTAACTTGCGGTGTGGGTGAGTTGATGATGGATTTGTTTTGAATTGTATTACGGAGTGTTGTTAATATAGTTGTTTTATTGCGATCTGAGCAAATAATAATATTTTTCCCCATAAGTTTTTGCTGTTCGTGAAATCGTTTTAGTGTAGATTGTGGTCCAAACCCTTCAAAACAGATAACGGGTTTTCCTAGTTGCACGGCTTGTTCATTTGCTGTGCCGGCGAGTCCTATAATACAGGTTGCTTGATTGATAAGGGCTTTAAAGTTTTTTGTTATAAGAATCGTACAGTTATTTTTTGGGGAGGTTAGTGTTTGTGAATTTAAATTATATATCCAGTGCGATTCTGCAGATATTTTTTGAATATCTAGTGTATCAGCTAAAGCACACCCAAAAATTATGTGAGTATGATCATTATAAAATGTTTCGCATAACTCTAACATATAGTTAAAGTTTTGGTAGCCTTCATCGCGAGATCCTGGAAGTAAGCCAATAATTGGACTGTTTTTTGGATTGTTAACAAATTTTTCGGTGGTTATTAGTGCATCCATCATTGGATTTCCATAATAAGAGGCGGGTAAATTATGCTTGAGAAAGCTGTTTGTTGTTTGCTGATCCCGGGGAAACGAATGGGTGGCATGGTTGCGAATAAAGTTACGTTCAAAAATGCTATGAGGCATAAAATTATCGGATTTTGCTGTAGGAAGAAAAAATAATGGTTTTTTATTAATACTTGCTAACCATAGGCAAAAAACATCTCCAACCGCAATAGTGAGCGTGTTATCGTTATAGTCTTTGATAGCTTTTCGTTGATGTAGAATATGAGTGATTAACCCTTTTTTTAAATCATGGTACAAATCAGAAAGCGATCGAATAAAGCCTCCCGATGGAAACGTTGGATTTTCAAGCAATGTTTGTATTTTGTTTTGATGATAACTATGGCCTTTGCCTACAATTGGACAGGCTATAACGGGATGGTTGGGTGCACTTGCTTGGTATGCTTGTATTAAATTATTGGCAATGCTATCTTCGCCATGACCATTGGAAATTATAAGTAATGACATAGTCAAAGTTTAGTCGAGGTTACTCATTGTTTAAAGAATTTTATTTTTGTTTGTATTTAATTTAGATATAGATGTTTTTTTGGTATCATACGTTCATAGTGATGGATGTCTGTAATTGTTTCCGAGTAATTTTAATGTATGGTCGGCACGTTTTTGTGATTGCCAGTATCTTTTTTTTGTTTGGCTGTCCAACACAGTATGAGCAATTTGAAGAGTACTATTTTCAAGACCAGTTTATTAATGCCGTTTTAGAAATTCAGCCGGAGTCGTTGTCTTATGATGTTGAGCGCTCTTTACAAAAATTTCTTGCTCGAAATGGAGCTCGTTTAAAGGGTAATCTAATTGATGAATTGTCGCAGTTTAATGCTGGTATTACAGAAGAGGATGTAAAGCGTTTGCATGATTTTATCAACGCGTTGGATTCTATAGAGCAATTATTTCCTGAAGAAAGTAGCTATTTAGATAAAAAAGTTTTGGTTGATTTAGCAAGACAGGCTATAGAATTATATAGTTCAAAAAAAGAGATAGATATCCCTATATTAATGGCTAACCAACGCTACCGCCAAGCATTTGAATCGTTGCAGCTATTGCAGAATCAACGCTCATTAAATGTTACACAAAATAATTTACATGATGCGTTGGCTTTGTATTTAAAACGGCATGTGGTTTTTCAGCCAATTCGTATTCACGATAAACCCATTGAATCCTTTAAAGACGAAGCCGTAGAAGATCATTGGCTTAATTACATATCAAAAGGAGAGACATTGCTATCTCATTCTATTAATGTGCCTGAAGAATTTTTAAGACATTTTGAGCATCATTTTAACAAAGAAAAGAGTGATTATTTTTTTCTACACAAGAGTGATTCTAAAGCTGATAACATATCTTACTCATTGGCTGTTTCGATAGGTATTGAAGAACAAGAGTCTTTGGTAGAAGAGCGTCGGGTGATTGAGGATGAATTTTTAATGAAATTTGATGTTCATTCTGATTGGCAGCGGTATCCCATTAGTTATGAATTGTTTGTTGATACTGTTACTTATACGGCATCTATTGATGCTGCTGTTTATCTTCCTAATCAAAAATTGCCAATTGCACATTATGTTTTTGAAGTTCGCTATCCAGTAGACGATGTTAGGATGGGAGATTTTTTAGATTTTCCCAATCATGTTATAGAGGTGACTCAGTCTCAGCGCTATAAATCCTATAATGAAGGATCGATTATTAGAGATCCGGGGTATTATGTTGAAGAAGTTTTAGATGATTTAGCCCATGTGTTTGTTATCAAATTATTAAATACTATTGATCAAGACCCCGATCCTTATGCAATCGCAACGCCATTTCACATAAAAAAATAAATTTTCAAAATTGTTTTTAGATAATTTGAGTTTAAATGCAAAAAAATTCAAAGATTAATAAAAATATATATTTGACATAAAAATTATTATTATGTATCATCCTACAGCCCTAAGAAATTCTTCTAGAAATCTTAAGGAGCTTCATGATCTTTGAAATTTAAATAGTAAATAAAAGATAGAGTTATTTACCATAAACCGCATCTGTTAAGATATTAAGGGCGTATGGGGGATTCCTTGGCATACAGGCCGATGAAGGACGTGGATAGCTGCGATAAGCCTCGGGTAGCTGCTAACAAGCTTTAATCCGGGGATTTCCGAATGGAGAAATCTGTATAGGGTAATGCCTATACATCATTATCTGAATACATAGGGTAATGAAGGGAACTTGGTGAACTGAAACATCTTAGTAACCAGAGGAAAAAAAATCAAACGAGATTCCCTTAGTAGCGGCGAGCGAAACGGGAAGAGCCTAAACTTTAGTTTTGTAAGCATGAAGGCGTTGAAACTAGAGGGTTGTAGGATGCTTAGTGTCTTGCTTCATAAAGACGAACAAGTTACAAAAATTTAGTTTAGTAGAATGTTTTGGAAAGAACATCCATAGAGGGTGAAAGACCCGTATACGAAAAGCTAAATTCTTGTTTAAGTATTCCTGAGTACTACGGGACACGTGAAATCCTGTAGGAATCCGGGTGGACCATCATCCAAGGCTAAATACCAGAGTATGACCGATAGTGAACAAGTACCGTGAGGGAAAGGTGAAAAGAACCCCGGGAGGGGAGTGAAATAGAACATGAAACCATACGCTTACAAGCGATCGGAGGTTTCTTTATGAGACTGACGGTGTGCCTATTGAAGAATGTGCCGGCGACTTAATGTATTTAGCAAGGTTAAGTTATATACGGAGCCGTAGCGAAAGCGAGTCTGAATAGGGCGATTAGTTGAATGCATTAGACCCGAAACCCAGTGATCTATCCATGAGCAGGATGAAGCGTGAGTAACATTGCGTGGAGGTCCGAACCAGTAAATGTTGAAAAATTTTTGGATGACTTGTGGATAGCGGTGAAATGCCAAACGAACTGGGAGATAGCTGGCTCTCCTCGAAATGACTTTAGGGTCAGCCTTGAGGTTAGGCGCTTGGAGGTAGAGCACTGTTTAGGCTAGGGGTGTCACCAACATTACCAAACCTAGGCAAACTCCGAATGCCAAGTTGCTATACTCAAGAGTGAGTCTTAGGGGGTTAAGCTCCTAGGACAAAAGGGAAACAACCCAGACCGTCAGCTAAGGTCCCTAAATGTATACTAAGTGGAAAAGGATGTGGGGTTACTTAGACAACTAGGAGGTTGGCTTAGAAGCAGCCACCCTTTAAAGAAAGCGTAATAGCTCACTAGTCGAGTGATCCTGCGCCGAAAATGTAACGGGGCTCAAGTATACTACCGAAGCTACGGGATTGTATTTATATAATCGGTAGAGGAGCGTTCCGTAGTAGGTTGAAGTCAAACTGATAAGTTTGGTGGACGAAGCGGAAGTGAGAATGTCGGCATAAGTAACGAAAAAATAAGTGAGAATCTTATTCGCCGAAAGCCTAAGGTTTCCTGGGGAAGGCTCGTCCGCCCAGGGTTAGTCGGTCCTAAGTCGAGGTCGAAAGGCGTAGTCGATGGACAACAGGTTAATATTCCTGTACTACCATTATTTCGTTATTAGCGATGGGGTGACGCAGAAGGATAGGTCAGCCACTTATTGGATTGTGGTTTAAGCTTGTAGGTAGGAGAGATAGGCAAATCCGTCTTTCCGTTAATCTGAGAAGTGAATACGACCTGCTTGCAGGGAAGTGATTGACTCCACACTGACAAGAAAACCCTCTAGTGAGAAATAAAGGTAACCGTACTAAAACCGACACAGGTAGGCAGGTAGAGAATACTAAGGCGCGCGGGATAACTCTCGTTAAGGAACTCGGCAAATTAGCCTCGTAACTTCGGGATAAGAGGTGCCTATATAATGTGAACACCCTGCGGTGGGAGCATAAATAGGTTGCAGTGAAATGGCTCAAGCGACTGTTTATCAAAAACACAGGTCTCTGCTAAACCGTAAGGTGATGTATAGGGGCTGACGCCTGCCCAGTGCTGGAAGGTTAATGGGAGATGTCAATTCCTCGGAATGAAGCATTGAACTGAAGCCCCAGTGAACGGCGGCCGTAACTATAACGGTCCTAAGGTAGCGAAATTCCTTGTCGGGTAAGTTCCGACCCGCACGAAAGGCGTAACGAATTGAGCACTGTCTCAACGAGAGACCCGGTGAAATTGAAATATCCGTGAAGATGCGGATTACCCATAGCAAGACAGAAAGACCCCGTGGAGCTTTACTGTAGCTTGGCTTTGTTTTTTGGACTAATTTGTGCAGGATAGGTGGGAGACTTTGATGCATAGTCGTCAGACTGTGTTGAGTCGTCCTTGAGATACCACCCTGATTATTTTGAAAAACTAACTTGTATCCGTTATCCGGATAAAGGACATAGTCTGGTAGGCAGTTTGACTGGGGCGGTCGCCTCCTAAAGAGTAACGGAGGCGCTCAAAGGTTCCCTCAGGACGGTCGGAAATCGTCTGTAGAGTGTAAGGGCATAAGGGAGCTTAACTGCGAGACTTACAAGTCGAGCAGAGACGAAAGTCGGACCTAGTGATCCGGTGACGCCGTATGGAAGGGTCATCGCTCAACGGATAAAAGTTACCCCGGGGATAACAGGCTTATCTCCCCCAAGAGTCCACATCGACGGGGAGGTTTGGCACCTCGATGTCGGCTCGTCGCATCCTGGAGCTGGAGTAGGTTCCAAGGGTTGGGCTGTTCGCCCATTAAAGCGGTACGTGAGCTGGGTTCAGAACGTCGTGAGACAGTTTGGTCCATATCTGCTATGGGCGTAGGAAATTTGAAAGGATCTGTTCCTAGTACGAGAGGACCGGAATGGACGTACCTCTGGTGTACCAGTTATTCTGCCAAGAGTAAACGCTGGGTAGCTACGTACGGTCGGGATAACCGCTGAAAGCATCTAAGTGGGAAACCCACCTTAAGATAAGATTTCCCATCCCCTTGTGGGAGTAAAACCCCTCAGAGATAATGAGGTTGATAGGCTAGGTGTGTAAGCATAGTAATATGTTCAGCTGACTAGTACTAATTGGTTGAGGTCTTAACAGGCGGTTTATGATTGATAACTCTAAATTTTCTATTGTTCTTGGTCGTTTTTGCGAAGGGGGTACACCTGTTCTCATACCGAATACAGAAGTTAAGTCCTTCAGCGCCTATGGTACTGCTGGGTTACCCTAGTGGGAGAGTCGGTCACGGCCAAGTACAATAGAAAATTTGCTATTTAAATTTTTTTGATTACAATGTTTTTTCATAAGGAAAATTATGTTTTTACCGTATCAAACTAATGATGAAACAACTGAATTTTTTCAAAATGAAGAAGTTTTAGTTTTAGGTGAAGATGATCCTAATGTGATTACTTATTCGCGGTCAACAAGACACTCTTTATATTCATATTCTGAAAAAAAATATAGTAATCTTGTCGTTCCTTATACTACGATCAAGCATGCTAAGATGGCTCGTAGTTTTGGTATCCGAGAAGCTGTTTATGAGGTATTTCATCGACCAGATAAATCGCCTTTGTTACGTTCTATGTTAGATTTATGGGGATTTGAAAGTTACCATAATTATTTGTATACAATATGTGAGTTAGGTTTTCTTGAAGGGTTAATCCCCGTTATTGATTTTGGATTTTTAACTCCGGATGAGATTAGAGACTTGATGGATGTTGTAGCTATTATTCGTTGTTTTCTTTATACAGATTATGATTGTTTAATGGCTCATGATGGTATTAGGACTTTAGACCGTTCGTATGATATTCGACATAAAGTTTTATCTTGGGCATCTAAAATGGAATTTCCTGTTTCTACGGGAATTTTTCTTCATAATGGCCTAGAGAAATCTCAAATTAAAGACTATGCTAAGGCAATTGCAGAATTTATGGGAGAGTCTTCCTGTATTCATGATGTTTTAATTCAAACACAATCGCGGGTAACAGATATAGATCTGGTTCCTCCTTCAAATTCACTTGTTAAATATGCATATGAAACATTTAGAAATCTTATACCTGAAAGTATTCCAGTTATTATTGCTAATCCATCAGTTGAGATAGTTGATATGGAATTAAGTAATGGTGAACGGGATATTGGGACGTTTTCTAATGCTTGGTTTGCTCAAGAAAATTCACAAGAAAATTGGGATAAATTACTTAAGGTTGTAGATAAATATAAAAAACGTTTACAGCTTCGTTTTCCACTACGTAGATCATTTATTCAGGATCAACGTTATTCAAAAAAACTTGGTCAGATCTTTGATGCATATCGTTATAAAATTAAAAAAGATTTATTAGAAAAACAAAAATACGCTACAATGTAGTCTATGAATATTCCGGGCTCTTTAGAATCCAATATTTCCTCTCAATCTTTTATTGAATTTATTTCAAATCTGCAATTTGATTCGGTTTATGAAAATGAGTCAAAGCAAAATGATGCTACTATTATCCATCTTGGGGATATGACGTATCGTATGATGGATTCTAATGAAGATAGTAATGTATCACAAACTAATAGAATTAATGATGAGGATTCTAAGCTTAACGTAGATTCACAGATAACTTCTGATGATCCGGCTGATAGTTTTGTTTCTTCTTGGGTGCAATTACATGTTGTTCCTGTTCAGCCAGATATTTTTTTAGCTCAATTACCACAACATTTATCATCGTTTATTCAAGAAGTTGTTACCATTGTTAAACAATATAATGTAAAAACACAATTATATGATTATCACTTTCAATTTAAACGACTTAATTTGGATATTTTATTTAAAAAGCATGATGATGTTTTAAAAATTGTAATTCAGGTTGGCGATAAGGTATTGCAGGATGAGTTGAACTCTGATCGACAAAAGTCAATGATACAGTTTTTACAAACAAAATTAGATACGATTGATATTGATGTTGAATTTGATTTTTTATCAAATAATTTTTCACAGTCAAACTCCAATAATGGAGATTCTGAATCAAACGACTCAGCTCAAAATGATGACGCAGATAATGATGAATCATAATTATCGTTTTCTTTTTACGATTATTTTAGGGCTTTGTTTTTTTTGTTCGGTTGCTGAGGCGAGTCAGATTGAATTGGTTGATTTTTTGAAATCTAAATATTTAGGAAAAAAGATATATCAACGTTCTAATACAGGTAGACAATCTATGCAGTTAAGAATAGTAAATGTAATTGAGGAAGAGGATCGTTTTTATGCTGTGTTATCTAATTATGATAAAGTTTTATTTTCTTTCCGAACATCCTTAGAAGTAAATCCTCAAATTTCACAGAATAATTTTTCTCAAAAAACAGTTTTAGATTTTAATGTGTTAAAAACGGAAGAATTAATTAATAAAGGAATACAAAAAACATTATCTGATTCTAATTCAAGTACTAGCTTAAGCACGTTATCAAACTTTGAAAATAATATGGATTCAGTAAAGCCTAGAAATGACTTTACGACATCTAAAGAAATTATTTATACTAATATTAGATCAAATAAAGAAGTATCGGATTATTTTATTGTTACCTATCAAGGCTTGTTTTTAAGTAATGGAACTCGAATTCAAGTCCTAATTAAGTGAGATTAATTTGAAAGAAAAAAATAAGTTTTTTTATTCTAGTACAATAAAATTGCCTCCAGCGATAGGTGATTGGACAGAAATAAAATCGTTTAATTCACAAAATGACTTTTTTGAGATTACCGATGTTAACTATTCAAATTTTGATAGTATTTCTAAAGATGATTTAAAGTTTGTTCAAAAGATTCATCATCGTATAGCTTCACAAATGATCGATCATTTATCTTATAATTTAAATGCTAAAGTTGAACTTCATACCATTAGTGCGACTCAGCTTTTATATTCTGATTTTATTGAATCGATTAGTGATAATGTTTTTCAATCAACAATTAATTTGCCAGAAAAAAGTTCTATAAATATATTATTTGGATCTAATTTAGCTTCTATGGTAATTGATCGACTTGTTGGAGGAAAAGGAATAGAAGATGTAAAGCAGGAATTTAATCCTTTAGAGATGGACTTGCTTAGTGAGCAGATTCAGAACTTTATTCCTTTTTTTCAATCTGCTTGGGAAGATGTTTTAGATTTTTCTGATGTTAATGTTTCATTATCTTCTGGAAAATATGTAAAAGATCACCAGATTTCTTTACGAGGAACAATGGTTGTTTTTACTATTTATTTATTTTTTGGTGATGGTGAATTACTACGATTGATTGTGGCATATCCTAGTAAACTTATTTCAAGATTACTTAATCTCTATCGTTCAAAAAAACGTCATATTAAATCATCAGTTAAACTTGATAAGAATACAATTAAGGATATTAATTATAAGGTTGTAGCAGAGTTAGGTACGATAAAATTAACTATGGATGCTATTCAAAAATTAGATGTTGGAGATATTATTTCTTTAGATAAGCCTATTCATTCATATATTAAACTTAAGATTGGTGATCATGTTACATTAACGGGGCAACCTTGTGTTTATAAAAAACGTTTGGGATGCCAAATTGTAGTAGCAAGTCAGATTAAATCAGCTATAAAACTTGTTCATGATTCTTATCAAAATGATGTTCACAATCATTCACCACGAGTTACATTTTCGCTTGATAGTCTTGTTGAGGATCGTAGTATTGATTCTATTTCAAACATGGATCATGGTATTAATTCTCCGGTAGTTAGTTCCCAAGAGTTAGCTCAGTTTATTCCAGCTGATTTGTTAAGTAAAAACGTTGATGAGGGTGAAGAAGAGACCGCTGTTTATGAAACGAGTGATTCTGATCTAGAAATAAACGATGTGTTTGAAGCAAAAACAGAGGCAAATCAAGTAGAAAGTAGTGAGGGACAAACTGAAGAAACAGTTTCAGAGTTTATGCCAGAAGAAGAGATAGCTATTTATGAAACGAGTGATTCTGATCTAGAAATAAACGATGTATTTGAAGCAAAAACAGAGGCAAATCAAGTAGAAACTAGTGAGGAACAAACTGAAGAAACAGTTTCAGAGTTTATGCCAGAAGAAGAGACAGCTTTTTTTGAAACAGGAAATGACGATCTAGAAATAAACGATGTGTTTGAAGCAAAAACAGAGGCAAATCAAGTAGAAACTAGTGAGGGACAAACTGAAGAAACAGTTTCAGAGTTTATGCCAGAAGAAGAGACAGCTTTTTTTGAAACAGGAAATGACGATTTAGAAATAAACGATGTGTTTGAAGCAAAAACAGAGGCAAATCAAGTAGAAACTAGTGAGGAACAAACTGAAGAAACAGTTTCAGAGTTTATGCCAGAAGAAGAGATAGCTATTTATGAAACGAGTGATTC
>Ga0255759_10002265_pt1 | contig 17198 bp, 20 predicted proteins | sample 101ome_20_FD_179959 | JGI IMG/M metagenome (GOLD analysis project Ga0255759, IMG submission 179959) | Coastal salt marsh microbial communities from the Groves Creek Marsh, Skidaway Island, Georgia - 101404AT metaG (version 2) | ecosystem: Environmental > Aquatic > Marine > Intertidal zone >...
AAAATTTATGTCTTTGTTTTCTAATAATGATGTAGTTATTACTTGTGGTGGAATCGGACCAACTGAAGATGATTTTACAAAAGAAGTTATTTGCCAAGCATTGGAATTAGATCTAGTAATTGATCAGGATCATGTTGAATGGATGAAATTACGTTGGGAGTCTAGAGGCTTATCAATGCCAGAAACAAATATAAAACAGGCAGAAATCCCAAATGGTGCAACAAAATTAAATAATACAATGGGAACTGCACCTGGAATTTTGATAGAAGTTCAGAACAAATTAGTTTTTATTTTACCTGGGCCTCCAAGAGAATTTATTCCACTAATCAAAGATGAAGTTATACCTAGATTAAAAGAAAAATTTATATCATCAGAAAAAGATTATTCTTTTATTACTTTTTTTAATCAACCAGAATCTTTACTAGCTCAAAGTATTAATAAATTTAAACCATCATCTTTAGACCTTGCTTATCTCGCTAGTAAGGGAATTATAAAATTACGTTACGATAAAAATTCTGTTACTAACGATGAATTAAATAATTTTATTCAAAACGTTAAAAGTGAATTTTCAGAGGACATACTTGCTTACGAAAACATATCTGCACCAAATGTTTTGTTTAATAGATTAAATGAACAAAAATTAACAATTTCAGTTGTTGAAAGCATAACTGGAGGGAGTTTCACTTCAGAACTAGTTAAATTTTCAGGTGCTAGCAAAGTACTTATTGCTGGAAACACTCTTTACACTACAAAAGCAAAAGAAGAATTTTTAGAAACTAAAATTTCTGAAGATTGGGTAGTCTTATCTGAAGAGCTCTCTAAAAAGTCATTAGAAAAATATGGAACAGATATCGCCGTTACAATTCTTGGAGAGGCTGGGCCAATTCCTTCTAGTAATTATGCAATTGGAGAAATCTTTATTTCAATTACTTCAACAACTAATACTCAAAACACTCATCATAGACTGCGTGGAAACAGGGAAGATATTCTTTCAAGATCAGTAAACAATATAGTTTGGGATTTAATAAATTTTGTTAAATAATTGACTCGAACAAATGTTCGATTAAAATATGTCATATAGAGATGTTTTAATGGTATTTAATTAATCTAAATTGATAGGAGAAAACAATGGATAATGACAGGGCAAAGAAAATAGATACAGTATTTTCACAAATTGAAAAACAGTTTGGTGAAGGATCTTTAATGAGATTGGGTGCTGATCAAATTAAGAAAATTCCAGCAATATCTACAGGAGCATTGTCTATTGATCTTGCATTAGGTATAGGTGGTATTCCAAGAGGAAGAGTTGTTGAAATTTATGGACCAGAGAGTTCAGGTAAAACTACTTTATCACTACATATTGCTGCTGAAGCTCAAAAAGCTGGAGGAGTTGCAGCATTTATAGATGCAGAACATGCTTTGGATCCAATCTACGCAAGAGCATTAGGTGTTGATGTTGATGAGTTACTCGTCTCACAACCCGATACAGGCGAACAAGCACTTGAAATTGCTGATATGCTTATTCAGTCTGGTGGAATTGATATAGTTGTTATTGATTCAGTGGCAGCTTTAGTACCAAAAGCAGAAATAGAAGGTGAGATGGGTGATACACATGTTGGTTTACAAGCTCGACTCATGTCTCAAGCTTTAAGAAAGCTCACTGGTTCATTGCATAAGACAAATACAACTGTAATTTTCATAAACCAAATTAGAGAAAAAATTGGTGTTATGTGGGGATCTCCAGAAACTACTAGTGGTGGTAGAGCATTGAAATTTTATTCTTCTGTAAGAATTGATGTGAGAAGAATTGAAACACTTAAAGTAGGTCCTGAACAAATTGGTAATAGAGTTAGAGCTAAAATTGTTAAAAACAAAGTTGCTCCACCATTTAGAGAGGCAGAATTTGACATAATGTTTGGTCAAGGAATCTCTAGAGAAGGAAGCTTACTTGATGTAGGTGTTGAGCAAGGGATTGTCAGAAAAGCAGGCGCTTGGTTTACCTATGATGATGTTCAACTTGGACAAGGTAAGGAAAATTCCAAACGTTTTCTACGTGAGAACCCTGATATAGCTTTACAGCTTGAAACTGACGTATATAAAGCTGTTGGATTAATTGAATCAGACGAAACTTCAGAGGAAGAAGTACCTGAGGAAGAGTCTTCAGATAAATAATTCACGTTTATTTAGTTAAAAAGCTTTTTATAATCTTAATGTGGAACAAACTGTTGAGATTAAACAAAAGAACATAACAAAGCCTTCTAGGTCAGGTTTAAAATATCATCTTAAAACCTTTGGTTGTCAAATGAATGAGCATGACAGCGAAAGAATAGCTGGTCTATTTGAACAAGATGGAATGGTTCGATCTATAGATGAAGACTCTGCTGATGTCCTTTTTGTTAATACTTGTACTATTAGGGAAAATGCCGATGATAAGCTATACGGTACTCTTGGTCAGCTAAAACTATGGAAATCAAAAAAAGAAAACAGAAAGCTATTAGTTGGAGGCTGTGCTGCTCAAAAAGATAAAACCTTAGTGAGAGAAAGAGCGCCTTGGGTAGATGTAGTTTTAGGTACTCACAATTTAACTAATGTAATTAACTTACTTAATCAAAGCGAAGATTGGGGACCAGTTACAGAAATCATTGACGAAATAGATGAAATGCCTACAGAAGCACCTTCTATTAGAGAGTCAGAATTTTCAGCATGGTTAACTATTCAGATTGGTTGCAATAATTCCTGTACATTTTGTATAGTTCCATCTGTAAGAGGTGCTGAAATAAGTAGGCGGCCATCAGATATCATAAACGAAGCAAAATCTTTGATTGATAGTGGAGTTAAGGAAATTACATTATTAGGTCAAAATGTTAATTCTTACGGTAGAGATCTCAGAATAGATAATAAAGCTAGACCGTATTTTGCTCAATTACTATATCAATTAAATGAACTTGATGGCTTAGAAAGAATTCGATTTACATCCCCTCACCCTAAAGATTTTAAAAAAGAAACTTTAGAAGCTGTTAATAATTTAGATAAAGTATGTAAACAAGTACATGTTCCTCTTCAAAGTGGAAGCAGTGAAGTATTGTCTAAAATGCAAAGAGGTTATACAAAAGAGAAATTTCTTGAAAAAATAGATTTAGTAAAAAACACGATAGATAACGTAAGTTTGACTTCAGATGTAATTGTTGGATTTCCAGGCGAGTCTGAAAAAGATTTTCAAGATACTCTAGATGTTTTGAATTACTCAGAGTTTGACTCAATATTTATGTTTCAATTTTCTCCTAGACCGGGAACAAGAGCTAATGAAATGGTTGATGATTTTATAGATAAAAATATCATTACTGATAGATTTAATCGATTAAAAGAATTACAAACTGAAATTAGCCATAAAAGATTCAAAAGATTTATTGGTACAAATCAAAAAGTTCTTATTGAAAAAACATCTAAGAAAAATAATGAAATATTTACAGGAAAAATTGATGGAGGTCACATTACACATCTTGACAAAGGTAATTTATTTATTGGCGATTATGTGAATGTAGAAATAAAAGAAGCTACTCCTTTTTATTTGAAAGCTGAAATTGTTAATTGATTTATTTTTTAACAGGAATCACAGCTTCAGGTAAATCAAATCTTGCTCATAGAATTGCAATCGAGCAAGGCATGTCTATTCTTTCAGTTGATTCTATGGCTGTTTATAAAGGACTTGATGTTTTAACAGCAAAACCTACACAAGTTATGCAAGCACAGGTTAAATATTACGGTATTGACATTGCTGAACCTGATCAAAATTTTTCAGTTGTTGATTATTTAAATTACTTGATTGAACAAAATATTCCTGAAAAATCTCATGAAGAAGATATCTTAGCTGTTGGTGGCTCCGGTCTTTACGTTAAAGCAATGATTGATAGGTTTGAGTTTAAACCTACTGACCCCACAATTCGCTCTGAATTAGAACAACTAAATTTTGATCAATTAAAGCTATTTCATAATCTAAATGAAATTCCATTACCAAATATTGAGTTAAATAAACGACGTTTAATAAGAAATATTGAAGATTTTATGTTGGAAGAGTCTAAATATGTTTTTCCTGAATTAAGTATGCCAGATGGTTATGTTGGAGTTTTCTGGAACCACCCTGACTATAAAGAAAATATTGAAAAAAGAACAAATTACATGATCAATAACGGATTATTAGAAGAAGTTGATAAATTAACAAACCCATCTAAAACAGTATTGCAAGCTATTGGACTTAATTTATCTGAAGATTATGAAGAAAATATTAATATTAAAACCAAGAGACTTGCTAAAAAGCAAATAACTTGGTTTAAAAAGGAATCAAAATTAAAGATGTTATCGACAATCGATTCTAATGTAGTGTATGAAGAAATTATGAAGATTATAAATGAGTAATTTTGCTTACATGTCAGGTACCGGAAATGACTTTTTGGTAGGTATTTACGACGGACCAGTATCAGAGATTCAAATCATAGCATTAGTGAGTGATGCTGATGTCGATATAGATGGAGTAATTTTTGTTGAGCCTATAAATAATGAATTAATAAAAATGCATTACTTTAATAATGACGGATCACATGCCGAATTATGTATTAATGGAGTTAGATGTACGGCTTTTTATGCTTTTGATAACGAATTAGTTTCAAAATCTAAATTTAAAGTTGCTGCGCCTGTGGGAGATATTGATGTCTCTATTTTAGACAATGAAGTTGAAATAGATGCTCCACTTCCGTCTTTCGAAAATGAGTTAATTACTATTGAAGATTTCTCAGGTATTAAATCTAATGTTGGAAATCCCCATTTTCTCCTTGAAGTTGATGATGTAGATAACTTTAATCTTTCAAATGCACATAAGGTAATTTCAAACTCACCACACTTTGATGAAGGTGTGAATTTAGAGATTTATCAAATTATTGATAATAAATACATTAAATCTAGAGTATTTGAGAGAGGTGTTGGTGAAACAGATGCATGTGGTTCTGGAGCACTATGCCTTTTTAATTATCTTTACAAAACTAATCAAGTAATAAACAACTCGTATGTTTTATATCCTGGTGGGGATTTAAATTTGAAATTTGAAGATTCTAAACTGTATCTTAAAGGTGAAGTTAAATATCTCTAAATAAACTTACAACTTTGCCAACAGGTTGAATAAATTCGTTAACTAGTATGTTTTCATAAGCTTTATTTGCAGGAATCAAGTATTGTTTACTAGCTATAGTATCTAAGAATTTTATTGTTGCTTCATTTTCATTAACCATAAAAGCTCCTATATCACCATTTTTAGGTTCTATATTTTTGTCAACCACAACAGTATCTCCATCAAATATTCCAGCATCAATCATAGAATCACCAGATACTCGAAGCGCAAATAAATTTTTGTTGTATTTTTCTTCAGGTACTGGGATTGCACCTATATGATTTTCTTCTGCCAATAATGGGGTGCCGGCAGATATAGCACCAATAATTGGTACTAGTTTTATATTTTTTTTAAGGTCATTTTGTGTAAATGATCTAGATAAATTTGGTTTTTTGTTTATTAAACCTTTTGATACAAGATTATTTATATGATGCTGTACGGAGCTTGTTGATTTTAAGCCTACAGCTTTAGCAATTTCCCTAATTGAAGGGGAGTAACCTTCTTTTTCAATTTTTGAATTGATAAAATTTAAGATTTCCGTTTGTTTTTTCATAGTCTATTATATCACAATTAGAACAAATGTTCGATTAAAAATTGTCATAGTTTGGTTCTATATTTTTTATATGAAATTAAAGATATTTATATTTGTTTTTGCTTATGTGATTAGTTTTATGTCTATTCACTTTGCTAAAAAACCTGTAGATACATCCTATGACACTCAATTTGTAGAGTATAAAGTTCAAAGTGGTGACACTATCTGGGAAATTGGAAAAAAAATGAATGTTGAAAACTTTGAAAAGTTTATTTTTGATGTAAAAAAGCTAAATAATTTAAAAAATTCGGATTTAATAATAAACGCAGTATTAATTTTACCTTTGAATACTTAAAATTTAGATTCATGATCAAATAATTTGATACAACATTTGGTATATACTAAAATATTACTATATATGGTATGTCCTTACTGTGAAAAAGATGAAACTAATGTTATTGATTCAAGAAAGAACAATGACGGAAAGTCAATACGTAGACGAAGAGAGTGTCCATCGTGTAAAATTCGCTTTACAACTTATGAAAAAGCTGAAATAGAATTAGTAGTTCTAAAAAGAAATGGCAGTATTCAAGAATTTAGTTATGAAAAACTGTTTAAAGGAGTTGAGAACGCTTTCGGAGGTTTAGATTTAAGTGAAAAACAGCTTAAAGCAGTAGTAGACAACATTTTTAACGAATTAAAAGAACAAGGTAACAAAATAAAATCTGAATTAATAGGCGAGACAGTATTAAATCACTTAAAAGAGATAAATGAAGTTGCATATTTGAGATTTGCATCTGTATACAAAGAGTTTTCTGATGCGAGTGACTTTCAAAAAGAAGTCGATGAATTTAACTATGGTAAATCTGAGAAATTATCATAGATTACAACTGCGTTTTCATTAAAGACATCTAAAGAATTTTCAAAAGCATTTAATTCTGTTTCTTTGTTGAGTTTTATCGCAGTTGCAATTGATGCTGCAACTTCGTATTCATTATTACGAAGGGCTCCAAGGTATCTTCCATGTAAATCTTCTGCAGTTGAAATGGCAATATTTACTAAATTCTTATGATTTTGGAATTCTTCAATTTCAGGCAATTGATCATAGTTAACCTTACTTTTAGCTATTATGTCAGATAGCTCCAGAGTCAAGATATCAATATTTACATCTTCTTCTGAAGTTGGTAGATCTCCATAAATTAATATTTCAGAATTTAAAATTCTATATGTTATAACTAAGTCGAGTTCGTTTACAAGTTGAAAAACTGGTATAAGAGTTTGGTTCACAGTTTCAAGGTCAACATCATTTCGAGATTCTAAATTACTTCTATATTGAATTAATGAAGATTCTATTTGTTGTAAATTTGCACTTGCATTGGAAACATCATATTTTGAATAAAAAGTATTTGTAGAAATTTCAATTAATGTTGGTAAAAGTTCTATTAATTCATTTGAATTTGTTGTAACAGCAATTGTTTCTTCAACAATTTGCGTTTGTTCCTCCTGAACATTCAAAAAAGTGTTAATACCAATAAAAATTGTAAAAACAACGAGACTTCCAATTAATAAAGGACCTACCCATTTACGTCTACTTTCTAAATCAGACCACACTTTTTGTATTTGTTGAGTTATGTTTAAAGGATTAAATGTATCAGTCGGTGTTTTATCGATTTTATCAGCTGTAAAGTATTCATCAATAGTTGAATTAACAGAAGTTTTTTGTTGCACAGGCTCTTGTATTGTTTCAATCAAATTTTCAAACGTGATTTCATTTTCGAATTCAAGAATATCGTTTTTGGATGAAGTATACGTTGAAGTTTCAATAGGTATGTCTGATTCAAAACCTAAAATATCTAATATTTTTATTTTATTATTTGATTTTGTATTGTTTCTCTTTAAAAATTCTATAATATTCATCATTGAAAGGTTACCTTTGAACAATAGTATAAATATTAGAATAAAACTCTTAAAAGAAAATGCCAAAATCCCAACTAAAAAACATAGCTTAGATATTGGATACGATCTATACGCAGATGATGAATATCATCTTGAACCTCAGAAAGTTACATTAGTAAAACTTGGAATTGCTATAGAGCTACCTAAAAATGTAGGAGGTTTTGTATTACCAAGATCGGGTTTGTCTAGCAAATATATGATTGCACCTATAAACTCTCCAGGTTTAATTGATCCTGGCTATACAGGTGAATTGATGGTTCCTTTAATGAATTATTCCTTAGAGAGTTACACTATTGAACTCCACGAAAGAATAGCGCAACTAGTAGCAATTAATACTCAAGCAATTACTTTTGAAGTAGTAGAAAATCTTACAACATCAGATCGTTCATCTGGAGGGTTCGGCTCTACGGGTAAAAATTAATTTCTTTAATTGAAAGTTTTAGTAATATATTATCTATGCGGTAGTAGCTCAGCTGGCTAGAGCGTCTCGTTGCCAACGAGAAGGTCGAGGGTTCGAATCCCTTCTACCGCTCTCACGGCGACGTGGCGGAGTGGCTACGCAGAGGTCTGCAAAACCTTGTACACCGGTTCGATTCCGGTCGTCGCCTCCAAAATATGATTTCAATAACTGGATCAGGCGAGTATTTAGATTCCATTCGAACAGTTGATGCAGAATTGTTAAATAAGTTAAAAGACCCATATGTTCTTACCTTCCCAACAGCTGCAGGTCAAGAAAGTTCAAGCAGAATTGATTACTGGAGTAATTTAGCAAATCAACATTTTTCAAAACTTGGTGTAAGACATAAAGATTTTCAAGCAATAGATAGTAAAGCATTAAACTCTTCTGAAGTATTACAAGAAGTTGAGAAAGCAAACTTTATATACTTTTCAGGAGGAAGCCCAAACTATTTGTATAGCCAAATTGTTAATACTTCTTTTCACGAACTAATACGAACAATCCACAAAGAGAATGGAATTCTTGCAGGTTGTAGTGCTGGAGCAATGATTATGGGGGAGAAAATGATCAAAGGAACGGGATTAGGTCTAATAGAAAATTCTTTAATTATTCCTCATTATGGTGAATCATTTTATTCATGGGTAACAAATACAGTTAAATTGCTAAACAAAGGAAAGTATAAGCTCATTTGTTTAGAAAAAGACACCTACTTTGTTTTAACAGAGAATGAAATAGAGATAATAGGTAAGCAAAATGTACATATAATATTTAAAGATCAACATGATACATACCAAGGAAATTCAACCATAAGCTTGGATGTATTAAAGTTATAAGTATGTGCGGAAGATATTATTTAGAAATTTCAAAAGATGAACTTTCACATATTTCGAATATTGAAGAGTTTGAATTTGAACCAAATTTTAATATTGCTCCACAAAGTAAAGTGCCAGCAATCATAAATAATAACTTAACGATGACAACATGGGGATATTATCCAGATTGGTTAAAATCACAAGCAAACTCTAGACCACTGTTCAATACTCGTTTCGAATCCGTACAAGAAAAGAAAACTTTTCAATCTGCATTTAAAAACAATAGATGCATAATTCCTATTTCTGGATGGTACGAATGGAAACGTGATGGTGAAAACAAAACTCCATATTATTTTTTCAATAATTCAACTATGTTTGCTGCAGGCTTATTTTGGACAAGAAGTAGTGGAGATATCGAAACAAGCATAATAACAAGAGAGGCTTCTAGTAACTTAAGTGTTGTTCATAATAGATCACCGTTAATACTTAATGAGGACGAGTTGACTATTTGGAACTCCGATATTGATTCTGGTGAAATATATGATGGAATCAATAATTATGACTACGACAAAGTCACATATCATGAAGTTGATAAAGCCGTAAATAATCCACGCAATAATAATGAATCACTTATTAAAGAATATACAGAAACACCTTTTTAATGAATTCTCAATCACCCATCTACTCATTTAAATTTACAATTTCTTGGATTATTGTTTATTCAGGAATTGTGTACTTATTGTCACTATATTTACATATCGCTTTAGCTATATATCTTGGTCTTTGGATCCTTAATTTATTAATTGAATTAGTCGAAAGATCATTGTTACGATTTGGAACAAGAATTTACACAACGGAAAGATAAAAACGTTTTATAAAAGTTTCTTTTCTTTGTACAATTGAAGTTCTGGGGAATTAGCTCAGCCTGGCAGAGCGCTTCCTTGACATGGAAGAGGTCACAAGTTCAAGTCTTGTATTCCCCACAAAAAAATCTTCAATATCATTTAAATCGTGGAAAAAATTGACTTGTTTTTTCTTGGTACTCTTTATATCCAGGTCTTTTCTTCAAAGAAAAGTATTCAGATGGAACAGCACCAGTCTTATATACCAAAGTGTCGTACATTAACTTCGAAGCATAAAGTAAACAACCAGCAATAAATATTAAGTTAAATCCAGATATTGTCTGATTATTTAAAAGTGATGGTATTGAATATAAAATAACACCATTCCAAACCATCCATTCAAAGAAATAATTCGGATGTCGACTATATTTCCATAACCCAACATCACAAACCTGATTTTTCAGACCTTGCTTTTTCATTTTTCGTAGAAATATTAATTTTTGACTATCAGCAATTGATTCAAAAATTATAGAAATTAACCATATAAAAAGACCAAGATATTCAATAACTGTAAAAGTACTTAAGCTACTTGATCCAGATAGAAATATAGGTACTGCTAAAAATGTTGCATTAGCGAACCCTTGTGTGATGGCATCTATCTGAAGTGCTAATTGAGTATTTGTTTTTCCTTCTTTTTTCCAAACTATTCTTTGATACTCATATCTTGAAAGCTCTTTATTTAAAAATCCTTGTTTCCATAATCCAAGAGCACCGATGCCCATTCTTAATCCAATAATTGATACAATGATACTTGCGATAAGCACTTTAATTTCAGATCCATCATTATAGAAATAGTTAACAAGTCCTATTAACACTAAACCCCATGGCCATGCAATATCTACATAACTCATTCTTTGTGTTCTATTGATAGGTATACAAACAACAATAAAAAAGAGAATAGATTGAACCACTAAATTGATTGAAAGTAATTCGTTGAAATTTGATTGAGTGTATAAAAGGAATAAACCTAGAAGGTAGGGAATAAGTGGTTTAAAATATTTCAAGAACTTCTACCACTAGCTTTTGTCATTATTGATAACAAAATTTATATATGGGGTATTCAAACCAAGTAATTTCTGATGTTCATAATCATATTTCTCTGTAAAGCCAGCAATAAAATAATGTTCATTGATATTTTCATCACCGTCAACAAATGTTGATAAAGCATTGTCCCTTCGTGCCCAATATGCTTTTTTAAAATTAGGAGATTCACTAGTTATTAAAGGGTTATAAGAATTTTTAATATTCGTAGATAGTGGCATTAATTCTTCCGATGCTCCCTTATATTCATCATCAATCTGTACAACGTAGCCACCAAGTTCATATTTAAAGGCTTTTATATTACAAAATTTATGATATTTATCTTTTTCATTACTCCAAATGCCTTCAACATGGGAGGAGTCAATAAATGCATACTTTGAATCATTTTTAAAAACTATATTTAAGAGATACAGAGCATCAAAGTAGGTTATGTATGCATTCTCTTCATATAAATTTGTACCATTTTCCATATCAACATGTTAATTACTCAAAAAGAATAAAATAAACACATGAGTAGACAGTTAAAAAATATCATCAATTCATCAGCATTCTTATTAGTAATTTATTTAGTAAGTTTTGTTGGTAGAGATATCGAAGCAACTATATACGGTATTAATGCATTTAGTTTTGTTTTATTAACAGCTGTAATTGTTCAGGTTATTGCTTTTATTCCATCGTATCTATTACGAACTGAAAAAGTATATGATCTTGTTGGAAGCCTGACATACATAGCTGTAGTAAGTGTTGCTTATACATCAGTTGATAACCCAACCACATTAGACACTCTAATTTTTGTGTATGTATTGATATGGGCTGGAAGATTAGGAACATACTTATTCAGAAGGGTCCGTAATGATGGCAAAGACGTTCGATTTGATAAAGCAAAACAACACTTCTTCTGGTTTTTACAATTTTGGATGGGACAAGCATTGTGGGTGTCGTTAACCGCTTGCGCAGCCGTAATTGCTATTCTCTCACCTGAGCCAGATACTCTGTCTATTTTTGTTATTGTAGGAGCTGCAATATGGTGGTTTGGCTTTATTTACGAGTCTATTGCAGATTATCAAAAAAGAGCTTTTCGAAAATCTCATGATCCACATACAGAATTTATCAATACAGGCCTTTGGTCAAGATCGCGTCATCCTAATTATTTTGGAGAGATCACCTTATGGACAGGAATTTTAATTATGTCACTCCACACTATTACTGGTGTTGAGTACGGAGTTATTATTTCTCCGATCTTTGTATACATTCTTCTAACAAGAATGAGTGGAGTTAACTTATTAACAGCTATTGGTAAAAAAAGATATGGTCATTTACCTGAATATCAAGATTACTTAAAAAACACTCCTAAACTTTTTCCAAAATTGTTCAGTTAAATATTATCCAACAGTTCTAATAGTTTATCTTTTTCACCAGAATTCATTTGAACTGTGTATTCAGCTGAAGGAAACGAGCCTCCATCAACATCTTTTTTAAATGATTGAACAGATTTCAATCTTTCAATCTTAAGTTCTTCTTTAATTTTATTGCCATCACCATAAGATTTTGCATGACGTGGTTTTTTGATTCCCTGTGTTTCCCCACAAATATCTTCAAAAAATAAAAATATGACGTCCCCACCTGATCCTGATCCAAGTGAATTAAGTACCAATGAAGTATGTTTTTTAATTTCCTCTAATGCATCTTCAGCAACACATTCTACTTCAGCTCCAAATGCTCCTGCATTTTCCAATCTTTTTAAATCTTTCAAAATTTCTACTGCTTCTTCTGCTGTTTTACCAACTGTTCTGATACCGCCATATTTTGTTGACATAGAGGGAACCATTCCTACGTGCCCCTGAACTTGCATCCCTTCATTAGCAAGCATTTCAACTACTTCATAGCTTCGTGGTGTTAATACAGAATCAGCACCAGCCATAACAGCATCAAATGCTCCTCGTAATATCTCTTCGTTTGTTATAAATCTACCTGCAAATAAGGCAGCTGTTATAAATGTATTTGGAGCACCATTTCTTACATCTTGATACCAGTCACTTCCAGTAATTATCATATCAATTTCTTGTTCAGCTAATATCTCTGCTTCTTCTCTATTTGCAGCTGTTACTTGGGTCATTTTGACACTATTTTTTTTGTTTTCGATGATATCACCAACGGTTATATTTCTCTGAACCTGTTCGTGGCCAAAAGTATAGATTCTTTTCATGTAGATATTATACGTGACCACTTGTCTGAAAAACAAGGGGTCGGCAGTTCGATTCTGCCTCTGGCTACAAATAGTTAATTAAAAAAAATAATCAAAAACATTTAACCACACTCTTTTTAGAATTGATATGAATGAAAAAAATAATTCCTGACACAATTGAGAATAGAATTCCAAATAACAAATTTGTCTTTTATTTCACATGGCTATTAGTTGCATTTAATTTTTTCAGAAGTTTAGAGCATATTTTTAATGAGGATGGAGGAGCGGAGTCTATTGCTGGTATTCCGCTTGAGTCATATTCTTCTGAAGCTGCAAACAATATAATTTCAATATTTGCACAGTGGGGTTTTTCTCAGCTAGTTTTAGCTTGCATCTTATTACTTGTTGTTTTAAAAATGAGAGAATTTATACCTCTTATGTTGCTCATTATTGCTTTGGAAAATATTTTAAGAGGAGCAGTAGGACTATATAAACCTTTAATTTTAGGAGATGCTCCTCCAGGTGCAGTATCTCCAATAATTGGTCTAGTGACGTTAGCTGTATTTTTTATATCGATAAGAGAAAAGTAGTTTTATGAAGGGAACAAGAATTGTATTTGGAGCATTTATACTTCTTATTCCTTTATTTTTTGGATTCCTTCTACTCTCTCAGTAACAAATCTGTCTTACGTAGAATCTAGATTTATATGATATGTATGGTGCGTTAAATCAAAATAGTGAATATGAATTACCTTTAATAAAAACACATTGTTGGTTATGTGGACTGAATGTTGAAATTAGAAAGGGGCTTCCAGCATATTGTTCTGCATGTTTAATGGAAAACCCAAAAGAGCTAGAACAATATAGAAAGTATCTCAAAGGAACACCTATAGCTGATCTATTTTTTGAATAGTTAGCTAAGAATTAGATGAATAGAAAAAAATCTTTCAAATACTTATCTTTGGTTCAATTATAATTTTAAATGTTGTAACTTACATTCCACCTGATACAAGCATGAGTGAAATATTGTTAGCTTCTTCTGTATTCATTGGGATTATCTATTTTGCTATAAGAGCGCTTAAATATTTTAAAATTATATAAGTATCTTATTTAACAGCTAGGGGATCTCCGTATTCCCAGGTAACACTGTCACCTTTATCGAGAGTATTAATATATTTCATATCATTCTCTGCAATCACGAATTCAAAATCAAAATTCTCTTGCATCCTATCAATCTGAATGCTTTTTGGTAAAACAGCATAGTTGTTTTGAATAGCCCATTGCAGTAAAAATTGCGCTTCTGTAACGTTATATTTTTCAGCAAGTACTTTGAAAGGTGAGCTTTCCAGATTTCCTATTGATTGCATCTCTTCAGTTTTTTTACTATTTTCACCTTTTTTGTGTCTCCATGTAGATAGAGGTACCAAACTGCTGTAAGCAATAATTTCAATTTCATGTGATCTTAGATATTTAACTAAATCAGGTTTTTGAGACCAGGGATGTAATTCTATTTGATTTGCATCAGGTAACGGTAAATCATTCTCTAACAATTCATTTATATGTGTTTCTCCCCAGTTAGATACTCCAATATGTTTAACTCTCCCAGATTCTTTTAAGTCAACAAGCGCTCTCCATTGATCGAGTCTTTTTTCTTTTGCATGAGGGGAGTGAATTAGATATAAATCTAAATACTCTAAACCTAAACGTTGCATACTTTTTTCGAATGACTTTCTTGCTCCATCGTAGCTTTTAACTAAATCGACTTTCATTAAACCACCAGGCCATAATTTAGTTGTTATAAATATATCTTCACGTTGTAATTGTGTTTCCTTAAAAATCTTGTTTAAACCTTTAGCAACACCTTCTTCGTTTCTATAAACTGCAGCTGTATCAATATGCCTGTAGCCATGTTTAATAGACTCGAACGTCATAATTTCTGCTTCTTCAGGAGTCATGTTGTAAGTTCCAAGACCAATTTTCGGAATACTTTGTGAGTAGTTGTTATTCATGTAATAACATTAACATAGTTATATGGCTGAAAAAGAAATTAGGGAAGCTAGACGTGATAAGCGCAAAAAAATTCACATGAGTAAAAGAAAAGGTCGCCTCGATTTTCGCACTAATAGAACTGGTAAAAGAAAGTAGATTTATTAGTTGAAATATATTATTCAAATATTTTTTTAATCCGACATCTAAAAATATGATATATAATTCTCTCTTATGCCAAAAGAGAATATACGTAACATAGCAATTATTGCACATGTTGATCATGGTAAAACGACATTAGTTGACGGTCTTTTAAAGCAGAGTGGTACATTTAGCAGCCACACTGTTGTTGAAGATCGTGTTATGGACTCTGGAGATTTAGAAAAAGAACGTGGTATTACAATTACTTCTAAGAATACTGCAATCCACTATAAAGATATAAAAATAAATATTGTAGACACTCCAGGACATGCTGACTTTGGTGGGGAAGTTGAAAGAAGCTTAAATCTTGTAGATGGAGTTCTGTTACTTGTGGATTCTAGTGAAGGGCCACTGCCACAAACTAGATTTGTATTGAAAAAAGCTTTAGAAAAAAATTTACCAGTTGTATTGGTCATAAACAAAATAGATAAACCTGATGCAAGAGTAAACGAGGTAGTTCAGGAAACGTATGATTTATTCATAGACCTAGATGCAAATGATGAACAAATAGAATTTCCAATTATTTATACAAATGCAAAAGATGGAGTTGCAGTTGATAATTTAGAAGATACACCAACTGACTTAACACCTTTATTTAATTTAATAATTAATTATTTTGATGGTCCTGAAACTTCAGATGAAGGTGTAACACAATTTCTTATAACAAATTTATTTTATGACGATTATGTTGGTCAAGTTGCTGTAGGAAGACTTGATCAAGGTACTTTACAAATTAATGAGAGATATAGTCTCTGCACTGAAGAAGGTATCAAAAACAATTTAAAACTTTCTGCTCTATATACGTTTAAAGGATTAGAAAAAGAATCTGTAGAGAGTTTAGAGTCAGGTGATATCATCGCTGTTGCTGGAATTGATGATATTAATATTGGAGACACTCTATCAGACAACATTGAACCTATAGCTTTACCCAGGATAAGCATTGATCAACCAACTGTCTCTATCTTTTTTCATGTAAATAATTCACCTTTTGCTGGCAGAGAAGGGAAATTTGTAACATCAAGAAACTTGATAGAACGTTTAGAGAAAGAGATTCTTAACAATGTCTCACTTCAAGTTTCAAGAACAGACAAAACAGATGTTTTTGAGGTTAAAGGCAGGGGAGAACTTCAAATGGCAGTCCTTATCGAAACAATGAGAAGAGAGGGTTTTGAATTTATGGTTTCAAGACCAGAAGTTATTACATCTGAAATTGATGGAAAAACTCATGAACCAGTAGAAAATGTCTTTATAGATATTCCTGAAGAATACGTTGGCAATGTTACAAAAAATTTATCATCAAGAAAAGGAAAAATGACCAGCTTGATGAATAATGGTTTTGGTAGAGCTACATTAGAGTTTGAAATACCTTCTAGAGGTTTAATAGGTTTTAGAAATCAGTTCCTCACTGAAACAAGAGGTGCTGGAATAATGAATACATTATTTGATTCATATAAACCATGGTTTGGTGATATTCCTCAGCGTTCAACTGGTGTTCTTGTTGCAGATAGAGATGGAAAAGTTACAACTTATGCAAGTCTCGCAATGGCGGATAGAGGAGTTCTGTTTGTAACACCAGGAACAATGGTTTACAAAGGTATGATTATTGGCGAAAGAAACAATGAAGGGGATCTTGTTGTAAATATAACTAAAGAGAAAAAACTGACTAATCACAGGGCGTCGGGTTCTGATGATACAGTTCCTTTAAGACCACCTCAGTTAATGTCTCTTGATCAGTCATTAGAGTTTATTAGTGATGATGAGTTTGTTGAAGTTACTCCTGAAACAATAAGATTGAGAAAATCAGATTTAAACGTAAAAACGTAATTAAATAATTACACCTTCATTTTTTAAAAGTTTTCTTTTTTGTTCAATTCCACCTTCACCACTGTATCCACCTAAATTTCCATCTGTTCTTATAACTCTATGACATGGAATTGTTGGAGGTATTGGATTCTTCCCACATGCATTA
>Ga0255759_10002268_pt1 | contig 17172 bp, 12 predicted proteins | sample 101ome_20_FD_179959 | JGI IMG/M metagenome (GOLD analysis project Ga0255759, IMG submission 179959) | Coastal salt marsh microbial communities from the Groves Creek Marsh, Skidaway Island, Georgia - 101404AT metaG (version 2) | ecosystem: Environmental > Aquatic > Marine > Intertidal zone >...
AGATAATTTTTTGAATGCAGAAGAGGCAGTAAAATACGGATTAGTTGATAAAATTATTGATAAAAGAGATATAAAAGATGTCAAATGAATCAAATGATAAGTTAAATTGCTCATTTTGTGGGAAGGTTCAAGATGATGTTAAAAAACTTATAGCCGGACCAAGTGTATATATTTGTAATGAATGCGTAGATTTGTGCAATGACATTATTGATGAAGAGACAAAATCACAGGAAGAAGATTCATCATTAGAAAATTTATTATCTCCAGCTGAAATTTTTTCACAGCTTGATGAATATGTTATTGGTCAAGATAAGGCTAAAAAAGTCCTATCTGTTGCGGTATACAATCACTACAAAAGATTAAGAAATGAAAAGTCATCCTCTGATGTTGAATTGCAAAAAAGTAATGTTTTACTTTTAGGTCCAACTGGGAGCGGCAAGACTCTTTTGGCCCAAACGCTTGCTAAAATTTTAAATGTTCCTTTTACTATTGCCGATGCAACCACCTTAACTGAAGCGGGTTATGTTGGTGAAGATGTAGAAAATATAATCCAAAAGTTACTTCAAAAAGCTGATTATGATACTGAGAGAGCCGAGCTTGGAATTGTTTATATTGATGAAATTGATAAAATTGCTAGAAAGTCTGACAACCCATCTATTACTAGAGATGTATCTGGAGAAGGGGTTCAACAGGCTTTATTAAAGCTTATCGAAGGAACAGTTGCCTCTATTCCACCTCAAGGAGGAAGAAAACACCCTCAACAAGAATTTATTCAAGTTGATACATCAAATATTTTATTTATATGTGGAGGAGCTTTTTCTGGTCTAGATAAAATAATTTCTCAAAGAAACTCAAAAGCTGGCATTGGTTTTGGTGCTGAGGTTGAAAGTAAGTCAGAAAAGAACAATGTTATAAATTATATAGATGAGCTTGAACCTGAAGATTTAGTTAAATTTGGCTTGATACCTGAATTTGTTGGAAGGCTTCCCGTCATTTCTACATTACATGAACTTGATGAAGAGGCATTAGTAAGAATCCTAAAAGAGCCAAGAAATGCATTAGTTAATCAGTACAAACATTTGTTTGAGATTGATGATGTTGAGCTTGTTTTTAGAGATGAGGCTTTAATAGAAATTGCAAAAAAGGCTATTAAAAGAAAAACTGGTGCTAGAGGTTTAAGATCAATAATGGAAGAATTATTAATGGAACCAATGTATGAATTACCAGACGAAAATCTTGAAAAGATCATTATTGATGAAAATTCTGTAATTAGTAATTCTGATCCAATTAAATTACTCAAATCTTCAAAAAATAAATCTGCTTTAAATAATTGATTTTTTACAAATCATCCCTACTTAAAGTTTATGAGTGATTTAAAAATTGATTTACCTTTAATACCCCTAAGAGATGTTGTTGTTTTCCCTGGAATTGTAACTACATTATTTGTTGGAAGAACCAAGTCTGTTGAGGCGTTGAATTCTGCAATGTCTTCAAACAAAAAACTTGTACTAGTTAGTCAAATTGACCCTTCAATTGAAGATCCAGAGTTTGAGGATATATATAAGTTTGGATCAATAAGCAACCTACTTCAGTTAATAAAATTACCTGATGGAACTATGAAGGTATTAGTCGAAGGTCAAAAACGATGCTCTATTGACAAAGTAGTTGCAGATGATGAGTATCTTTTAGCAAGAGTTCAACCTTTTGAGGATATTGCAATTGACCAATCTTCTGAGGACAACATAGTTAATTTAATAAAATCAAAATTTGAAGATTACATTAAGGTAACAAAAAGAATACCTCCTGAAATAGTTTCTACTGTAGATTCATTAGATGATATATCTAGACTAATAGATACAATCACTGGACACCTTCCTTTAGAAACATCTAAGAAACAAGAAATATTAGAAATATTAGATCTAAATAAAAGAGCTGAAAAATTATTAACCTTCCTCGAATCTCATTTAGACGTGGTAGATGTTGAAAAGAAGATTAGAGGCAGAGTTAAAAAACAAATGGAAAAATCTCAAAGAGAATATTACCTAAATGAACAGATTAAGGCTGCACAAAAGGAGCTAGGTGAAATAAGTGATGAGGGAGATGAATTTGATGTCTTGGATAAGAAAATTGAAAAATCTGGTATGCCTAAAGAAGCTTTAGAAAAAGCTAAAAGTGAGCTCAATAAGTTTAAACAAATGGCACCATCATCCGCAGAAGCATCAGTTGTTAGATCTTATTTGGATTATCTAATTGGTGTTCCATGGAAGAAAAGATCAAAAGTTAAATCTGATATTAATGAGTCACTTAAAATACTAGAAGATGATCATTATGGTCTAGAGGAAGTCAAAGAGAGAATCATTGAGTATTTGGCTGTTCAAAAAAGGGTAAAAAATATGAAAGCCCCAGTTTTATGTTTAGTTGGACCTCCTGGAGTAGGTAAAACATCTCTGGGTGAGTCTATTGCTAGAGCAACCAACAGAAAGTTTGTAAGGATGTCGTTAGGTGGCGTCAGAGATGAGTCAGAGATTAGAGGTCACAGAAGAACATACATTGGATCAATGCCAGGCAAAATTATTCAAAAACTTTCAAAAGTTGGAGTTAAAAATCCATTATTTCTTTTAGATGAGATAGATAAAATTGGAATGGATCATAGGGGTGATCCTGCTTCTGCATTATTAGAAGTTTTAGACCCAGAGCAAAACAATACTTTTAGCGATCATTACCTAGAGGTTGACTATGATTTATCAGAAATAATGTTTGTATGCACTGCTAATAGCCTGAATATACCTTCACCTTTATTAGACAGAATGGAAATTATAAGAATACCTGGATATACAGAAGACGAAAAAATGAATATCGCCGATAAATATCTACTCCCAAAACAACTAGAGAGAAATGGTTTAAAGGATAAAGAGATTTCATTAAATAAAAATGTTCTACTTGATTTAATTAGATATTACACAAGAGAAGCTGGTGTTAGAGGTTTAGAAAGACAAATTGCTAAGATTTTAAGAAAAGTTGTTAAAGATAGATTACTATCAAAAACACCTTTATCTAAAATTACTAAAGTAACTCCATCCAATCTAGAAAAATATTCTGGAGTAAGAAAATTTAAATTTGGAATAGCTGAAAAAGAAAATGCGGTTGGGCAAGTTACAGGTCTAGCATGGACTCAAGTTGGAGGAGAGCTTTTAACAATAGAGTCTTCATATGTGGAAGGCAAAGGTAATATTATTAAAACAGGCTCGCTTGGAGATGTAATGCAAGAATCAATTCAAGCAGCTTTAACGGTTGTAAGATCAAGAGCTAGATCACTTGGAATAAAAACAGATTTCTACGAAAAAAATGACATCCATATTCACGTCCCTGAAGGAGCTACACCCAAAGATGGTCCTAGCGCAGGTGGCGCAATGGCTATTGCATTAATATCTGTTCTAACAAATATACCTGTAAGAGCGGATACTGCTATGACAGGTGAGATTACATTGAGAGGGCAAATTCTCAAAATCGGTGGTCTAAAAGAAAAGTTATTAGCTGCCAAAAGAGGTGGAATTAAAAATGTAATTATCCCAAAAGAGAATGAACCTGATCTTCAAGAGATTCCAAAACAAATAACTAGTTCTCTTAACATAATTCCTGTTGAATGGATTGATGAAATTATTTCAATAGCTTTAGAAAGTGAACCAACTCCTAAATTGAATACACCTAAATCCAAAACCTCGAAGAAGTCTGCTAAATCTCTTCAAAATTAACATTTATTAATTTTGTTGAAAAACCTTATATTGCTTGACTTTTAGCGGTAAAAAGCTTTTCATAGTAGGGTATTTATTAAAAATTTACATTGAGGAGTATTTAATATGAATAAATCTGATTTGATCGATAGCGTTGCTGCTTCAGCAGACCTTTCAAAAGCTTCAGCAGGTAGAGCTGTTGATGCAGTATTAGATGGTATTGGGGGAGCATTAGGAACTGGAGATTCAGTTTCTCTTGTTGGATTTGGAACTTTTTCTGTAAGACACAGAGCTGCTAGAGAGGGTAGAAATCCTCAAACTGGTGAGGCTATGCATATTGCGGCTACTAAAGTGCCAGGTTTTAAAGCAGGTAAAGCCTTAAAAGACAAAGTCAAAGGCTAATATAATAATCTTTACTAAAGGGTGCTAACGCACCCTTTTTTTTTATTTTATAATACAAATATGTTAAATAATGTTAGAAATATCCTATCAGGTCCAACCCTCTTTTTTATTGTTGCAGCATGCGCATTACCATTTGTTTTCCTTGGTACTTCATCTTTAGGTACTATTTTTGGTCAAAACTATGGTGATGTTAATGGAATGAAAGTAACAGAACAAGATATTCAAATTGCTTCAAATATAGTTGCATCAAATTTTCGTGATAATTTTGGAGATGATTTTGATATGTCATTAGTAGATGAGGACATACAAATCAATGCACTTAAAAATGAAATAGTTTCTAGCAAAATTTCTTTAAGTTTAGCTTCAAAACTTGGTTTAATAAATAATTACGAACAAAGGCAAACAAAAAAAGATATCATAAGAAATCCTAATTTTTCTATTGATGGACAATTTAATGAAGATAGATTTGAAGCATTTATAAATGCAAATGGTTTTTCAAAGTCTTCATACATAGATATTGCTACAAGTTTAAACATCACTTCAAAATTAATGTCGACTTTATCAACAACCTTTATTACTGAATCAGAAATTAATGATTTTGTAAAATATCTTGAAAAGAGTTCGGATATTGTATTTATTAGAACTGATCTTGATGCTATATCAAGTAATTTAGTTTTTACTGAAGATGACTTGTATGATTTTTATAATCAAAATAAATCAAACTACTATTCTGGTGAGTCCAGGTCAATTAATTACATACTTTTAAATAAGCAAAATTATGCTGATGAAATTTTTATTCCTGAAAACTATTATGAGGAATCCTATGAATCATATCTAGCACAGATTGACAACGCTGTACAAAAAAGAATATCCCATATAATGATTGAAAAATCTAAGTATAAAGATCCCAATCAACCTTTAAATTTAATCAATGAAATTAAAAATAATTTGAATAATGGGTCTTCCTTTTCAAGTCTTGCTGAAGAGTTTTCAGACGATTTGTTAACTGCAGAAATTGGCGGTGATTTAGATTTTTATGCAGATGATTTATTTCCTCAAGAGTTTGGTGACGCGATTGCTTTGTTAGATGTAAATCAAGTATCAGATATAGTAGAGCTAGAAGAAAGTTATCATTTGATTAAAGTCACTGAAGTATACAAGGATGAAATCAAAACTTTCAATGAAATGAAAACAGTTTTTGAGAACGATATTCTTGAAAACGAATCATTAGCATTAATGTTTGAAGACTATGACGAAGTGCTTGATATTATTGCTAATAATGAAGGTATTCAGAGCATTGCTAATTATCTAAATACAAGCACTTTAAAGTCGGACCTTCTTGAATTCAATGATTTTGATTTACCTATTATTAAAGAAATTAAAGATAGGGTTTTTTCTAATGAAAAATTTGGATCAGAGATAATTGACGATAACATAGTGGTCTATGAAGTTGTTGAAATTAGAGAGTCGCAACAATTAGATTATGAAAATGTGTCAAATCTTGTGAAAAGTGATTTCACCACATATAAATCAAATGAAGAAATTGAAAAACTTAAGCTAGATTTAGCAAGCATTTCAAGTGATGATTATATGGTTATTCAAAATAAATATAATTTTATAAGCGGAGACGCCTATAAAGATATTAAAGGTAATTCATCTTTATTACCTCAAGAGGTAGTTTTCAATGTTTCTCAAATGAAGGTTGGAGAGTCTAGATTAATTGAAACAGATGATGGCATCTATCATCTAACAGTAAACAATATAACTTTACCTAACGCCACGTATGTTTCTGAAGTAAAAGAAGAATATACTGAATTTGCAAATACACAGTCAAGATCTGGAATTATAGATTTGCTTAATGATCAACTTTATACTAATGCTAGAATTAATGTAAATATAGGAGCCGCCAATTAATGTCAAAAAGAATTTATCAATTTTTTCTAATTTTTATATTAACAGCTTGCAGCCAAACTGAAGCGCCTGTTGATACAGGTCTGATTACAAAGACTTTTCATTGGGGTAACGGAACTGAGCCTCAGGGTATTGATCCGCATATTGTAACAGGCGTTCCTGAGCATCATGTCCTTCAATCACTTTGCGAGGGTTTAACAAGTTCTAACCCAAAGGGTGGAGAAAGTCTCCCTGGAGCTGCCTCATCTTGGACTATTAGCGAAGATGGAAAAATTTATACTTTTTATCTCCAAGAGAATGGAAAATGGTCAAATGGTGATCCTGTAACAGCTGATGATTTTGTTTGGTCTTGGAAAAGAATACTAACTGCTAGTCTAGGTTCTCAATATCCAGATATGCTTTATTATGTTAAAAATGCTTCTGAATATCACAATCAAGAAATTGATGATTTTAATCTTGTTGGGGTAAAAGCAATTGATGAGCTTACTTTGGAAGTTGAATTAAACAACCCTACACCTTTTTTCTTAGGCTTGTTAAGTCACTATAGCACCTGGCCAGTTCATAAAAATACTGTTCTTAGATATGGTGCTGTGGATGATAGAAATGGTGAATGGACTCGTCCTGGTAATTTTGTCTGCAATGGACCATTTAACTTAAAATCATGGGAATTAAATAAGAAAATTATTGTTGAAAAAAATCCACTATATTGGGACTCTAAAACTGTTGATCTTAATGAGATACATTATTACCCTGTTCAAAATGTCATGACTGAAGATAGGATGTTTAGAGCAGGCCAACTTCATAATACATCTACATTACCATCTAATAAGTGTCCAGTTTATATAGAAGATGGTAATCCAAATCTTAAAATCGATCCTTATATGGGCACTTACTTTTATAGATTTAATACCCTGAACCCTGCTTTACAAGATGTTAGAGTTCGTAAGGCATTAGCTTATTCTATTGATAGAAAAAAAATTACAGAAAAAGTAACTAAATGCGGTCAAATACCTGCATATTCATTTACACCTCCAGGATCTAACAACTATTTTCCAAAAACTGAAATTCCATATGATGTTGAATTAGCAAAAAACCTATTAAAAGAGGCTGGGTACGACTCTGGATCAGAATTCCCTGTTCTTGAAATATTATTCAATACAAATGAAGATCATCGAAAAATAGCATTAGCTATTCAACAGATGTGGCAAGAAAATTTAGGTATTAGTGTTGAACTTGTAAATCAAGATTGGAAGGTTTATTTGAATAGAGAGATGATTGGTGACTTCCAAGTATCACGAGCAGGATGGATTGGCGACTATGAAGATCCAAATACCTTTTTGGATACACTTAGACCAAATAGAGGCAATAATAAAACGGGCTGGGAAAACCCTGTTTACGATAAGTTAATTAAGCAAGCAAATTCAACTATCGATCAAAAGGAACGTTATAAACTTTTAAATGAAGCTGAGCAGTTGCTAATTGATGAGATGCCTATTGCGCCTATATATACTTATGTAAGAGTCTATCAGCTTCATGAGGATGTTAAAGGTTGGTATCCAAATATTTTAGACCATCACCATCCTAAATATATAAGACTACAAAGAGACTAATTCTTAAATTATATGATCATTATACTAATAAAAAGAATTTTATTAGCTATACCTGTTCTTCTTGCTGTAGCAAGTATTACCTTTTTCTTAGTTAGGCTTGCTCCAGGCGGTCCATTTGATGCTGAAAAAACTGTATCCCCTCAAGTTTTAAAAAACTTAAATGAAGCATATAATTTAAATGCACCTCTTGCTGAACAATATTTTGATTATATGTCAGGCATTATTGTCGGTGATTTCGGTCCATCATTTAGGTTTCCTGGAAGATCAGTATCCGAAATGATAATGACTGGTTTACCTGTTACTTTTGAGCTAGCCATTTATTCTATTTTAATTGCTTTAATTTTAGGAATCTTTTCAGGTGTAATAGCGGCTCTCAAAAGAAATACAATTTTTGATTATTTACCTATGTCTATTGCCATGATAGGAATATGTGTGCCGACATTTTTACTAGGTCCCCTGTTAGTACTAATTTTTGGTATTAATTTAGAACTTTTACCAGTTTCAGGCTGGGGGCAACTTCCAGGGGATAAAATATTACCATCAATAACATTAGGTTTTGCTTATGCAGCTTACATCGCTAGACTTGGAAGGGGCGGTATGCTGGAAGTATTAAATCAAGATTTTATTAGGACGGCTAGATCTAAAGGTCTTTCTGAGACCCAAGTCGTTGTTAAACATGCTATGCAGGGTGGTCTCATTCCTGTTGTTTCTTTTTTAGGTCCAGCGATTGCAGGATTATTAGCTGGATCATTTGTAGTAGAGACTATTTTTCAAATACCTGGTCTTGGAAGGTTTTATGTTGAAGCTGCCTTTAATAGAGACTATACAATGATTTTAGGTACTACAATTTTCTTTTCATTTATGATTGTAATGTTTAATTTGATGTCAGATTTACTGGCTTTATGGTTAAATCCAAGATCCAGGGAATCATAATATTATGGAGAATCATTCATCCTCATTGTGGTCTGATGCCTTTAATAGACTTCTTTCAAATAAAGCAGCGGTTACTGGAGCAATTATTTTAATTATTTTAATTTTTCTAGCATTATTTGCTCCGCTAATTGCCCCCTATCCATATGCATATCAAAATTTAGACTTAGGAGCTTCCCCACCATCAGTAGACCACTTATTAGGAACAGATATTCTTGGAAGAGATTTATTATCTAGAATCTTATATGGAGCAAGAGTATCATTAATGGTAGGTTTTATAGCTACAGCTGTTGCACTGGTCATTGGGGTTTCGTGGGGCCTTATTGCTGGATATTTTGGTGGAAGAGTTGACAACATTATGATGAGGATCGTTGATGTTTTGTATGGACTTCCATTCATAATATTTATTATTTTATTGATGGTTATATTTGGAAGAAACCTATGGTTATTGTTTTGTGCTATTGGCGCTGTTGAATGGTTAACTATGGCAAGAATTGTTAGAGGTCAGGTTTTAACTTTAAAGAATCAAGAGTTTGTGTTAGCAGCACAAGCTATGGGTGTTAATAATATAACTATGTTCAAAAGACATTTATTACCCAATATTCTTGGTCCAATAGCTGTATATGCAACTTTAACAATTCCTCAAGTAATGCTTCTTGAAAGTTTCCTTAGTTTTTTAGGGCTTGGTATACAACCACCAATGAGCAGCTGGGGTACCTTAATAAAAGATGGTGTTGAGACAATGGAAGAGTTTAGCTGGTTGCTTATATTTCCTGGTATTACATTCACCATTACTTTATTTGCATTAAATTTTTTCGGTGATGGCCTTAGAGATGCGCTTGACCCTAAGACATCAGATCATTAAAAAGCTCTTATAGATACTTTTATTATTTGACCAGGGATAAGGTTAAATTCATCAAGCTCATTAATTTTCAGAATGTTTTCTACATTTACATCAAATATATTAGCGATTTTATAAAGGTTGTCACCTTGCTTGACGCTATAAAGGATTGTTCTTTTTTTAGAATCTATATTTCTATAAATATTTTTGTTTCCAATGGAAAGTTGCTGGCCTAATTGAAGAAATTTTTTAGGATCTAGGTTATTCATCTCAATAATATCATCAACACTAATATTATATTTTCTAGAAATTGACCATATTGAATCTCCCTCTGAAACTATATGCATTTCAAAAGGAACAAAGTACCCATTATCATTTTTTGAAACAGGAATAAGTAAATTTGAGCCCGGTTTTAATAAATTAGATTGAAGATAATTTACTTGCTTAATGATTGAAACCTCAGTGTCATATTTTCTTGCAAGAGACCATAGATTATCACCATTAACAATCTCATGAGTAAGCCAGTTAATATCGTTTGTTTTTTTAAATTCATTGTTATTAGAATTAAAGAACTCAGCTTTTTCAATTGGAAGATAAAAAATTGATTCATAACTAGGAGGAGATGCCCATTTAGTATATCCAGCATTTAGTTTATATATTAGTTCTGGTTTTATATTAAGGTGATCGCTTAAAGCCAAGATTTCTATTTGGCCTGGAATAACCACCTTTGCAACAACTTGCTCCATATAAATTTCAGGAAGAGTAATATTGTATTTTTCGTTATTAAAAATAATTTCATTAATTGCAATAAATTTTGGAATGTAATTTTGAGTTTCTTTTGATAGTCTTATGCTCCAATAATCAGATGGTTTATTTTTTCTTTTATTTCTTTTAATTTGCTTATCTATGTAAGAGGGCCCAGCATTATAGGCAGCCAACGTTAGGTACATATCTTCATCAAATCTTTTATATAAGATATCAAGATAACTAATAGCAGCTTTTGTTGATTTAAATGGATCATGTCTTTCTTCTATCCACCATGTTTTATTTAAGCCAAGAGATTCTCCAGTCCTTGGCATAAATTGCCATAGGCCTACAGCACCAGATGCAGATATTGAAAATGGATCATAATTACTTTCAATGAAGGGTATAAATGCAAACTCAAGGGGAAGATCTTTTTTCTTTAATTCTTGAACAACGTAATAAATATAATACTCTGATCTTTCTAAGTATTTTTCAAATAAATAGGTATTTTTAGTATATTCGTATATATATTTTTGAGCTGTGTTATTAATTTTATAATTTCTATTTTTTGCATTTTTTTTAAGATGATCCCATATAAGTTGAGGCTCGATTTCATTCTCAATTACGATAATATCTTGAATTTCATCTGACTTTTGCACCTCTTCAGAAATAATCTCTTCATTAATAAGAGATTGGCAGCTAGTTACTGAAAAAAATAATAAAACTACAATGAATCTTTCCATCTTCTTAGTTCGCTAAAAATATTTACGGGGTCTGTATTAGTTAGATTATATTTATTAATTAAGCTATCAATCATATCTTTTTCAGCGCATCTTAAAAAGGGATTAAATTCTTTTTCTTTTGCAAATGTTGTTGGTATTGAAGGAATATCTTTAGCTCGAAGATTTTTTACCTCAATCTCTCTTTCAAGTATTTTTTTATTGTTAGGTTCAGCTAATTTTGCAAAAGCTAAATTCGAAAGTGTATATTCATGTGCACAATATATTTTTGTGGTATCCGGTAATTTGCTTAGTTTAGAAATGGAGTCATGCATTTGTTTGAAGGTTCCTTCAAACACTCTTCCGCAACCTGATGAAAAAATGGTATCTCCACAAAATAGGTGAGATCCAGTATCTATTTCTAAATAAAAAGCAATATGATCTAAGGTATGCCCAGGTACCTCAATTACTTTAAAGTTTAAACCTATAATATTAACTGAATCACTTTCAGTTACCTCTATATTAATATCTTTGTGACAGTTAGAAGGACCAATTACTTTTGATATTGAATATTTTTTTTGCAGCTCTTCTATTCCACCAGTGTGGTCAAAATGATGATGAGTTATTAATATCCCATCTAAATAAAGATTGTTTTTAGTTAAAAAATCAATTACTGGCTTTGAATCTCCTGGATCAACAACCAAAACCCCTTCATTAGTTCGAGCTAACCAAATATAATTGTCAGTGAATGCTTTAATTGGTTCGATATGAATCATATATGAATTCTATGACAATTTTATGAAAATCGTAAATATTTATACTGATGGTGCATGTAGAGGTAATCCTGGAAAAGGAGGCTGGGGCGCTGTCTTGGAATATGGCGGAAAATCAAAAGAAATATACGGAGGGGATTTTTCTACAACCAATAATAAGATGGAACTTAAAGCGGTTATAGAAGCGCTAAGATTGTTAACAGAACCCTGCAAGGTAACTCTTACTACTGATTCTAAATATGTTATTCAGGGAATAACTGAATGGATTAGTGGTTGGAAGAAAAATAATTGGAAAAACTCTTCTAAACAGGATGTTAAAAACAAAGATCTATGGATAGAACTTGATAATTGTATAGAAGGTCATAATATTGACTGGCAATGGGTAAAAGGTCATTCAGGTCATGAAGGTAATGAAAGGGCTGATGAATTAGCTAACAAAGGAATTGATACTTTATGAATAAATATATTGTACTTGATACAGAAACAACAGGTCTGAATTATGAAGAGGGTCATAAAATAATTGAGATTGGGGCAGTTCTCTTGGAAGATAGAAACAAATCAGATAATTATTTTCATACATACTTAAATCCTCAAAGAGTTATTGAAGAAGAGGCCATCAAAGTTCATGGTATTACAAATGAAGAGCTTGAGGATAAACCATTGTTTGATGAAGTAGTATCTGAATTTTTAGAGTTTGTAGAAGGCTCTACATTAGTCATACATAATGCTCCTTTTGATTTAGGTTTTTTAAATAATGAGATTAAATTAGCCTCATCAAAAAATCCCTTATTAGAAGATATTTGTGATGTTGTGGATACACTAGAAGTTGCAAGAAAAAAATTTCCAGGTCAAAGAAATTCATTAGATGCTTTAGCTAATAGATTTAGCATTACTAACTATGACAGAACCTATCATGGGGCTTTATTAGATGCTAATATTTTATCTGATGTATTTTTAAATCTTACAGGCGGTCAAAGTAAGTTTTCATTTAGCAGCACTTCCTCTGTTAAAGGTCATAATAAACTTTCAGATAATAATCTTGATCTCAATGAATTTTCTTTAGTTAAATTTAATGCAAGCCCTAAAGATATTGCAAAACATAAGGATAGAGTAAAAGAGATCTCAGAAATATCAGGCACTAAACCTATATGGGAGCAATATTCATGAGCATCGTGACTAGATTCGCACCAAGTCCAACCGGTGAACTTCACATAGGCGGGGTAAGGACTGCGCTATTTAATTATGCATATGCAAAAAAAAAGAACGGCAAATTTTTAATAAGAATCGAAGACACTGATTTAGAAAGATCGACCAAGGAATATGAAAATAATATCTTAGAAAGTCTTAATTCGATTGGTTTGATTCCAGATCAAGATCCTATCAATCAATCCCAAAGATCTGAGTTATACCTTGCAGCTGCTAAAAAACTTTATGAAGATGGACATGCATATTACTGTAATTGCTCTAAGGAAAGGTTAGATGAATTAAGATCTTCTTTACAAGAGCAAGGAAAGAAGCCTCAATATGACAGTAAGTGCAGAGAACTAAATCTTTCCAAAGGTAACGATACAGTTTTAAGGCTTAAAACACCTCTTGAAGGTCAAACAATAGTTAAAGATTATGTAAGAGGTGAGATAGTTTTTGAAAATTCAGAATTAGATGATTTAATCATATTAAGAAGTGATGGAACTCCTACGTATCATTTATGCAATGTTGTCGATGATTTTGAGCAGGGTGTAACAACTGTTATTAGAGGAGAGGATCATATCTCTAATACCCCAAGACAAATACATATTCAAAAAGCATTAGGCTATCCAGAGCTAGAATATGCACATTTGCCTCTAGTTCTCGGAAATGATAAAAAGCGTTTATCAAAACGACATGCTGCTACAGGTCTTGAAGAATACCAAAGCAAAGGTTACCTTAATTCAGCTATATTAAATTGCCTTGCTCGTCTGGGTTGGTCTAAAGGGGACAAAGAGGTTTTTTATTTAGATGATCTAATTAAAGATTTTGAATTAACTGAAATTCAAAGAGCAGGCGCAATTTTTGATCAATCAAAACTTGATTACTTAAATTCACAACATTTAGCAAACCTTGATATTGAGGAATTTAAAGTAGCCATAGCTCCATTTACTAAAAAACTTAATATAGAAATTGAAAGTCATAAGCATCCAGAGTTATTAATTAATTCAATGAGATCATCTGCCCATAACTTATCAGGCATAGCTAATAATTTAGTCCCATATTTTAAAGATTTAGAAAGTTATGACCAAAAAGCTCTTGAAAAATTTGTAGTCCCTAATCCAGATATACTTAATTCAATATATGATGTTTTGTTTGATATTAATGAATGGGAAGAGAATCTTTTAGATGAGGAAATGAATAATATTAAAGAAAATCTAAACCTTAAAGTACCCCAAATTAATCAGCCTGTTAGAATTGCTCTAACAGGATCGACTCAGTCACCATCTTTGGGAATAACCATGTTTTTATTTGGTAAAGAAGAGACGCTTATCAGAATCAAAGCATTATTAAACTATCTCTAAAACGAGCATTAAAGTTTTACATACTTTTTAAAGGTTATATACTTAAGAACATACATAAATTGCCAAGAGAGATCATGAATTACAAAAAATTATTTTTATTATTGCCATTAGTGTTTGTAACCATTACCTATGCTCAGGATGTTGAGGAAAACCAAGTTGATGTTGAAGAGGTTGTTGTTGTTGGATCGCAAATCAAAGGAGCTAAAATAACTGGAGCTTTACCAGTATCAGTTATTACTGCAGATGATATAGATGCTTTGGGTGTAGATTCAGGTGATGAGCTTTTAGATAATATTGCTGAATTGGGTCAAAATACCTTCAACCAAAACGAATTTAGCGGAGGCTATAATGCATCAAGAGGTGATGTAGGTGCTTTTAATCTAAGGGATATAGGTACTGGAAATACATTAACCCTGCTTAATGGCAGAAGGCTGATAACATCTCCTGGCTATCAAACAGAACCTATTCTTGGCGGATCAATGCCAGTCATGACAACTAACTCTAATGCTATTCCAGTATATGGTGCTGATAGAGTTGAAATCCTAAGAGATGGCGCTTCTGCTATCTATGGTGCTGATGCGCTTGCAGGTGTTGTAAATACTGTTTTGAATACTGATTTTGTTGGGTTAAATGTTCGTTTTAAAAGCAGTTTTTATGATGCATATGACGCTCAGGATAATAAATTAAGTGTTCAGTGGGGTAAAGATTTTAATAAGACTAACATTTCTGTTTATTTTGATTCATACATAAGAGAACCAATAAAAGGTTATGAGGACCCTAAGTGGGAGGCAATGGATGCAAGACAAGTCCCAGGCTTGCTTGATAGTTATGATAGCGCATGGCAAAGCGACCTTGGTTGGCTTAATACAAATAAAGCATCTGCATGGGGAGTATTTCATGGTGGCTCAGGTAATTATATACATGTAGTTCCTGGCACTGATGATTGTGATTATACTGGAGCTGCCAATGGCCAGGACTCATGTATTGAAATTAAATCTAGCTCAAATACATCAAAAAGAGTTTCCTACAATAGTTTAGGACGCGATATGAGATCTGATCTTAAAAGACATAATCTTTTTGCTTTTATAAATACTCAATTAGACAATGGTGTTGAGGCATATTCGGAAATTGGTATTTATAATTCAGAAGCTGTCCAGGTTGTTTTTCCAGGCACTACTTTGGGTGCTGGTTCATGCGCAAAATCAGGTTCATGCACACAGCCATATCTTGTGCCCCTTAGTAATTATTGGCTTCAACAGCTAGTTGATGAAAATGGAGTTAAGCTTGTTGACGCCACAGTTACAGATAATAATGATACGCCTGATGATCCATCTGATGATATAACAACACCAAAGTATATTACGAATGGTCTAGGTCTATATAAAGCAAGGCATAGATTTGATACTCCTCGTGGATATAATTCTCACAGAACAACTATAAGATTATTACAAGGTTTTAGAGGTTCTTTTGATAAATGGGATTGGGATTCAGCAGTTTTATATTCTCAAGCTAAATCAAAACAGAATAATACTGGTAGGCATACTATGTCAGGCATGGATGCAGCACTAGCATTAGATACTCCAGATGCCTACAACCCATTCTGTGGACCGGGCTGTAATGATGAGAGCTCTTTTTTAACAACTATCTTTAGAACTAATACCACAAGTTTATATATGCTTGATTTTAAGATATCTACTGGTGATTTATTTGAGTTACCAGCTGGATCGGTTGGTTTATTAATGGGTGCTGAGTGGAGAAGAGAGCGGTATACTGATTTTAGAGATCCTAGAATGAATGGTGATATTACATATACTGTTCCTGTTGGTCCAAAAGCTGGTTTGACATACCCATTGATCTCAGACATTGTAAATTCAAGTGCTACACCAAACTCTTCAGGAAAAAGAACCACTTATTCTTTTTTTACTGAGTTAGCTATTCCAGTTCATGAAACTATTGATGCACAATTAGCTCTAAGATATGAAGATTCAAACGATTATGGTGATGCAACTGTTGGGAAAATTGCAATTGGTTGGCAACCCATAGATCAATTCAAAGTAAGATATTCTACATCTGAAACCTTCAGAGCTCCCGCATTAATTTTGGTTAACGAAGGATACCTAGGAAGAAGTTCATCTCAAAGCGATGCTTTATTAGAATATGCAGAAGGCTATGACCCAGCTACTGGCAATGTAACACCAGATCAGTATGAACCATACTCAATGCAACGAGTCACTGAAGGTAATCCAGGTTTAACACCAGAATATGGTGAAAATGAATCTTTGGGTGTTGTTGTTGAACCTATAGAAAATTTAATTATCACTATGGATAAATGGTCTATTGAAACAGAGGATACAGTTGGCGTATTTGGAATGTATAATGCAACATTGCTTGATACTTTAATTAGATTAGAGGGTGGAGCTACTGAATGTACTGGTAATCCCAATGTAATTAGATCTGATGTTGTAGAGGATGATGTAACCTGGCCAACAAATCTTTGTCCGGCTGGACTTGTTCAACAAGTAAATGATTATTATGTAAATAATGATACTAGGACTATTGAGGGCTTAGACACAAGTATTTTATATTCTCTTGATACAGAATATGGCGATTTTGGTTTTAAATTAGTTCATGTTCATTATGATACTAAAAATCAAGCTGCTGGCGGTGATGCTAAAAAGATAAGTGATGCTAGTGAGGATGGAGGACCTTTGGCAGGATTAAGCAAACCAAGAGGAGTTGAAGATCTTTTAGGTATATATGGTTCAATCGAGGATAAATACACTCTCAAAACCTCATGGAGAAAAGGTCCGTATGAGGTTCTTTTGTCTGGAACACAGTGGGGTGAATTTTATGAACCAAATCATACAGCTACAATCAATGGTGAAACTGTACCCTGGTTAGTTGAGTCTATGACTGTATTTAATCTTACCCTTGGCTACAAATTTGATAATGACCTCAGGAT
>Ga0255759_10002280_pt1 | contig 17119 bp, 22 predicted proteins | sample 101ome_20_FD_179959 | JGI IMG/M metagenome (GOLD analysis project Ga0255759, IMG submission 179959) | Coastal salt marsh microbial communities from the Groves Creek Marsh, Skidaway Island, Georgia - 101404AT metaG (version 2) | ecosystem: Environmental > Aquatic > Marine > Intertidal zone >...
TGCTTGTTTAATGATGGGTATACTTGAATCTATTTTTGCACCCATTGAAATATAAAATAAAATTATACCTGTTTGAAAAATAGCCATGCTAATTAATTTTTTAACTAAATTACTTAGAGCTAGCATCCCCCATAACCCGATCATCATAATAATAACAACAATAATATAATTAAAATAATTTATTATAAATTCCATTGTTAAATTCCTTTATCCATACGTCCATTTGAAGATAAGCATAAATATATTCCATACATACTAACCATAACTGTCAAAGCAACGCCAACCTCAACGCCAAGCATGGCATGTGATCGCGCCATAATTGTATCTGTTGCTGGTAAGATCTTACTCAGAACACTATAGTCTAAGAAATTTCCACCAAGAAAAAAGCAAATAACCCCAATACCTGCATATATTAAAACTCCTAAAGCTACAAATAAAATAATCTTTTTTTCATTTAAATACTCTAAAGCGCGTTCAAAATCATAGGAGATAGCTAACAAAATTAAACTTGCACCTAAAATTACACCACCTTGAAATCCTCCTCCGGGGCTATAGTGACCATGAGCTACAACATAAAGTGCAAAAAGTTGCATAAATGGAATCATCAGATGACTTGCAACTTTAATAATCAAGCTATCAACTGGTGTGTGGGGAGGAGTTAAATCCTTAGCAGGTATTTTACGCGTTCTTAATAAAGCAAAGATAGCAATAAAAGCAACAAAGACAACGCATGTTTCAAACATAGTATCAAAGCCTCTATAGTCGGCTAGCACACTAGTTACTACGTTAGGTACATGGGTATCTGCTATAGAGTTTTCTAAAAAATACGCAGATACATGGGTATTTGCTGGTGCTTGTGCATCACCCCAGTGAGGTAAATCTGTAATAGTTTTGAGTAATATTGATCCAACAACACAAACTACTAAAAACATAAAAAGTTGTTTTAAAACTCTGTTTTTACGATAGGTATCCACGCGACGAGTGTTATATATTGTAGAGACCAAAAAAACAGTACCTACGCCAGCTCCTACAGCAGCTTCTGTAAAGGCCACATCAACAGCTGCATTACACGTCCAAACAACGCACATTAAAAAACTATATGCTCCAAAAACAATTACAGATCCCATCAAATCTTTAATATATAATGCAAGTATCGCGCAAATTAGAATAAGTATTAATGAAAGAGCGTCTAATCCAAAAATCATTTCTTATCCTTCTTTTTTTGCCAATGCTCAACACCTGCAGCTGAAGCAGCATCCATTATTGCGTGAGTAGCTGTAGGGCTACCGATAAAGACAAATCCAATAATAACAAAAAGTTTAGCCATAACATGAAATGATGCTAAGTCATAATGCGCTTGATGTAGATGGAAAAGTGCGCATCCTAATATAATTAGAATCGTAGATAATGTATCTGCCTTACCAGCAGCATGTGCTCTTGAATAAAAGTCAGGTAATCGTAAAATTCCAATTGACGTTCCAAAAAAGAAAAATAATCCAAGAACAATTAAAGCAATAGCTAGTATTATCATGAGAGATCTCCCGATGGTGGTACCAGTGTTTTATTGTGATGGTAAAATTTTGCGGTTGCAACAGCTGCAATATAATTTAATAATCCATAGCCAATTGCAATATCAACAAACATATCGAGTCTATTAAAAATAATCCCTGCAATAATAATTAAATTTATACATTTTGTACCAATTACATTGATACTTAGTAAACGATCTATAACAGTAGGGCCTTTAATAGCTCGAATAAAAACAAGAATTATATTTAATAATAAAAAAATTCCAACGCCAGAAAAAAATCCAATCATTACTTTATATCCTCATCAAAAACATGGGCAATTTTCTTTTCCATATCCCCAGGCGTCCCAGCCGCTACAGTATCATCTATAGCATGTACTAAAAATTCATTTTTGGAGATTCTAACAGTTACAGTTCCAGGAGTTAGGGTAATAGAATTTGCAAGAATAAATTTTGAAAAATCATTATTTAATTTCGTCTTGAAGCTGATTAATTGGGGATTAATTTTTTCAGAAATATTCGGAGATAGGGAAATTCTAATAACATGTATATTAGACTTAACAATTTCGATGAGAAGCCAGAAAAAATATGGAAAAAATTTTCCAAGTTGTTTAAGACGTGGGATAACTCCTAAATCGGGAGACTGGATAAACAGTTTACCTGACCATAAACCCACAATTAAAATAGAAATAACGCCAAGTGCAATATGGAAAAGATCAAATTTCCCTGACATTAAAAACCAAAATGGCACTAAAAAAATTAAACTACTTAAAAATTGCAAATTAACTCTCAAAATTAAAATAAAACTTAAAAAATAATAATTACTTGATCAATTTTCGTCAAGAAGGGTCAAATGTTGTTGTTCATATTAATATATAGATATTTTCCAGCTGAACGAATACATAAATCATAAGTAATCAAAACGAACCCTTTTAGAAACGATACAATTTTATTAGAATATCCTCCATGGCTCTCACAGATTCAGATTTGCAAACAATAAAAACTCTTTTAAATCGAGAACCAACAGCTGTTGAGTATCACATTTTTGATGCAATGTGGTCTGAGCACTGTTCATATAAAAGTAGTAAACCTGTGTTAAAGCGCCTTCCTACGAAGGCTGAGACAGTTGCTTTAGGAATTGGTGAAGATTCTGGAATAATTCGCTTTCATGAACATGAGGGTGAAAGTTATTGCATTGCTATTTCTCATGAATCTCATAATCATCCATCACAAATTTTACCTATTGAGGGCGCTGCCACAGGTGTTGGTGGGTGTGTTCGGGATGTTTATTGTATGGGAGCGGATGTAATTGGGGTGTTAAATTCTCTTCATTTTGGAATTAAAAAGGGATCTGAAAATTCACTTGTTGAGGAAATCGAAGAAAAAGTGATTCAAGGCATTGCGGATTACGGAAATCCTCTTGGGGTGCCTGTTCTTGGTGGAGAGACGCTGTATCATAAAAGTTATAATGACAATTGCTTAGTTAATGTAGCTGCTTTAGGGCTTGTTAAAGAACGGCTTATTATCCATTCTTATGTTCCTAAAAAAGCAGAAACCGAACAATATGATGTGATTTTGTTTGGTAAGCCAACAGATTCTACTGGGTTTGGTGGAGCTAGTTTTTCATCAGATACCTTAGACGAGGATAATAAAGAAACCAATGTTGGGGCAGTGCAAGTTCACGATCCATTTTTAAAAAGAGTCTTTGTTGAAGCTATAAAAGCTTGCCTAGAATTTGTTGAAAAAAATGCTATAGAAATTGGGTTCAAAGATCTTGGTGCAGGGGGAATTGCCTGTGCAACATCAGAGTTAGCTATGGCTGGAGGCTTTGGTGTTGCTCTGGATCTAGAAAAAATTCTTATTTCTGATTCGCGATTGAAGCCAGAAGTAATTGCATGTTCTGAAACTCAAGAGCGATTTGCTATGACGGTTCCAAGTCAACATGCCCAAGCTATTTTAGATATTTTTAACAAACAATTTGCTATACCAGAGCTTTATCCTAATGCTGGCGCAAGTTGCATTGGTGTTGTTACACAAGAAAAGCGTTATCTTATCAAGCATAATGGAGCTGTAATTTGTGATTTAGATGTGGCATCTATTACTACAGAAGTTCATGCAGATCGTATATCAGAGCCTAAAGTTATTGAAAAAGAGTCACAAAAGCCTGCGAAACTTAATGATAAAGTTACGATAAAAACAATTTGTACGGACTACTTAAATACAAAGTTAAACGTATCCAAGCGATATGTATATCGTTGCTTTGATAATGCTGTAAAAGGTAATACTGTCATTTATCCAGGAGAAGCCGATGCGGTTGTGATTAAACCTATTGCGTCTGCGGATGCTGGATTAGCTGTTTCTATGGATAGTAATCTTTATGGAAATACAGATCCTTATTCTGCTGGAGCTTATGCCGTAAGTGAATCAATAAGGAATTTAATAAGTGTAGGTGCTAGGCCATTAGCATTAACGGATTGCTTAAATTATGGAAATCCAGAAAAGCCATCTGTTTTTTTTGATTTTGAGCAGGGGGTAGACGGAATTCGAGATGCCGCAACAAAATTAAGTTTTCATAATTCTGATCCTATTCCGATTATTTCAGGGAATGTAAGTTTTTATAATGAGTCTAAACAAGGCAATGCTGTAGTTCCTTCACCAGTTATATGTGCTGTTGGAAAAATGGATTCAATTAGCTCTGCAAAAACCAGTCAGTTATTTAATGATGATCTTACATTAATTTTAATTGGTAAACGATATTCTGAATTTGCCGAGACGCAATTACAGCCATATTTATCAGAGTTTAGTAAAGTAGCTCCTCAAGTAAGATTTGAGGATGAAAAAGAGCAAAACCGGTTAATTTTAGAACTGTATAAGCATAATCTTATTGAAAGTTGTCATGATATCTCTATGGGAGGTTTATGGATAACATTAGTTGAAATGGTATTAGGTGAACGCGGGAAAGCCTTTGTTGGCCTTACAATAGACTTATCTTTGTCTCAAAATCTAATTGAAGATTTGTTCTCTGAAAATGGAGGCTATGTTATTGCAACGCATAATGTGGATCAAGTAAAAAATATTTGTGAGCAAAGCAATGTGTTTTATCAAAATTTAGGTAAGACAAATCAAACTAATGAGCTGAAGATTAAGACAGAATCAGAGCAATTAGCTTGGCCATTAGATATGATATCTAATCAATGGAATCAATATAATCCATAAATGGGATTAACATTACAATCCGACGTTCAGTATATTAAAGGGGTGGGGCCAGCAATGTCTCAGTTATTAAACAAACTGGGTTTGTTTTGTTTAAAAGATTGTTTGATTTTTTTTCCAAGAGAGTACGATGATCGACGTCAATTGCCAACTATCAAGCAAGTTGAATCTGGTGATACAGTAACATTAATTGTAACAATTGAGTCATTATCAGATAAATCAATCAAAAAAGGGTTGCATGTCATTGAAGCAGTAACCTTTGATAGTAGTGATTGGATGAAGGCTGTTTGGTTTAATCAGGCCTATTTGTTAAAGGTATTAAAGCCAGGCTTAAAGTTACTTGTTAAAGGAAAAGTGGAGACTAATTTATTTACTTACATGACACAAATAAATGTTTCAGAAACAGAAATTTTAAGATCTTCTGAGGATATTAAAAAAAATACGGGGGTTATTATTCCTGTATATCATTTAACTGCAGGCTTGTATCAAGCACAAATGAGAGAGATTATTAAACAAGCTTTTTTTGTTGGAAAAGAGTTAATTCAAGATAATTTATCGGAGTCATTTAGGAAAGAATATGCCCTGGTGGGTTTATTATCAGCAATCACTGAGATTCATTATCCAACATCTGTAGAAAATTATAAGAAAGCTCGGTATAGAATTGTTTTTGATGAATTTTTCTTTTATCAATTACGTTTAGAAAGCCAACGTATAAAGCATAAGCAAGTTGCAAAAACACAGCCTTTAATTTCTAAAAATAACTTAGTGGAGCAATATAAAAGTCAATTGCCTTATGTATTTACCAACGCCCAGAATAAAGTGATAGGTGAAATTATTGATGATTTATCTAAACCTTTTGCAATGAACAGGTTGGTTCAAGGGGATGTGGGTGCTGGAAAAACAGATGTAGCTGTTGTTGCTTTATTAATTGCAATAGAGTCTGGTAAAAATGGAGTTTTAATGGCCCCAACAGAAATTTTAGCTACACAACATTTTTTAAAAATTAAAGATTTATTAGAGCCTCTAGGTATTGCCTGTACCTTATTAAAAGGTAAGATGAAAAAGAGCAAAAAGCAGGAATCTTTGGATATTATTAAGGCAGATAAGCCCTGCGTGATCATAGGGACACATTCTTTAATAGAAGCTTATGTGATGTTTTCAAACTGTGGGGTGATGATTATTGATGAGCAGCATCGTTTTGGAGTAATGCAGCGAATTAAATTACAATCTAAAGTAAATTATCCTCATTGTTTATTTATGACGGCAACACCTATCCCACGATCCTATATGCTTACGTGTTTTGGTGATTTAGATAAGTCAATTATTGATGAGTTACCCCCTGGAAGAATACGTCCTAAAACATCATTAGTATCTGAAGAATTTTTACCTCGAGTATATCATCACTGTTTAGAAAGGTTACGTTTAAATGAACAAATATATATTGTTTATCCACTTATTGAAGAATCTGAAAAAATTGACCTTAAGTCAGCTATTGAGGGATTTGAGTCTATTAAGCTTATTTTTAAAGAGTGTAATGTTGGTTTAATTCATGGGCGTATGAAACCTGAAGAAAAAAATGAGGTGATGAAAAGTTTTAAAGAAAATAAGTTACAAATTTTAGTTTCGACTACAGTAATTGAGGTAGGAGTGGATATCCCGAATGCGACAATGATGATTATTCAAGATGCCGATAGATTTGGCTTGTCGCAATTACATCAATTAAGAGGAAGAATTGGACGAGGGCAAAAAGAGTCTTATTGTTATTTAGTTTCAAAATCAAATGGAGAGCAGGCAAAAAAACGATTTAAAGCAATTACAGATACGTCTGACGGATTTAAAATTGCAGAATATGATTTGAAAATTAGAGGTCCGGGAGATGTTTTAGGAACAAGGCAAGCAGGATTACCTCAATTTCGTTTAGCTGATTTACTAAGAGATGAGGCAGTATTATTATTGGCCAGAAAAATAGCCAAGGCTATTATGGCAGAAGATCCCGAGTTGATATTAGAAAAAAATCAGTCATTAAAAAATCAATTAAATAGTTTCTCAGATACAATTATAGGGCAACATTTAAATTAATCATGAGAATAATTAGTGGAAAATATCGAGGAAGAAAATTATCATTTGTAACTACGGATATATTAAGACCTACACAAGACAGAATAAAAGAAAGTTTATTTAATGTAATTCATAAGAATTGTGATGAAGCTATAGTTTTAGATGCCTTTGCAGGATCAGGTTCATTAGGCTTAGAAGCCTTGTCGCGGGGTGCACATCATGTAGTTTTTGTTGATAAAAATATTGATTACATAAAAAAAAATACAGAGTGGATTGAAGATCAAGCACTAATTTCAATAAAAAAAATGTCTGCGTTATCTTATTTAAAATCAACTTCAAACCGATTTGATATTATTTTCTTGGATCCCCCATGGAAACAGCCAGATTTATTTGAACATTCGTTGAAGGCTATTTTTGATTTTGATATACTAAATATGGATGGGGTTATAGTTTGTGAGCATGATAGTGAGCATATAAATTTTAATCAATTTGAATGTTTTAAAATGCTTAAATTTAACAAAAAAAATATATCTTTATTGAGGAAGCCTAAGTGAAAAAAAAAGCATTATACCCTGGCAGTTTTGATCCAATTACAAATGGACACTTAGATATAATTAAGCGTTCTTCAGAGATTTTTGATGAAGTTACCTTAGCAATATTTGACAACCCAGATAAACAGCCCCTCTTTTCTTTTGATGAAAGAAAAGAGTTGATAATGAAAGTTATAGATGCCGATAATATTACAATTGATTCCTTTAATGGGTTACTTGTAGATTATGCTGAAAAGCACTCATTTCAGACAATTATTAGAGGTTTAAGGGCTGTTTCAGATTTTGATTATGAGTTTCAGTTAGCCCTAACAAATAGAAGACTTGGGAAGCACGTTGATACAATATTTTTTATGACTGATGAAAAATATTCTTATTTAAGTTCTAGTATTGTTAAACAAGTTTGCCGATTTGGTGGAGATATATCTTCATTTGTACCACCTTTAGTTGAAAAATATCTTAAGGAAAAAATAACATGAGTAAAAGTAAACTACTTGGTTTAATTGATGGGTTAGAAGCCAAAGTCTTAGAATCAAAAAAAGTACCTTTAACAGAAAAAATTATGCTTGAAGAACAAGATATTATGATGATCATTGATAAAATAAGATCAATTTTAAATTCTGAAGAATTTATAAGCCCAGAAATTCAGAAGCAGCCGGATATTCCTATAGTAGCAACTGACGCACCAACTCAAAATAATTTGAAAAGCAAAGTAAATCAAGAATTAGCGCAAGCTCAAAAAATTAAAGATGGAGCACAAGATTATGCTCAATATGTGTTAAATAATTTGCAATTAGCTGTAACTAAAATGCAAAATAACTTAGTTAAGCTTGAAAAAAATATCGAATCAGGTCGCAAAGTTATTGAAGAAAAAAATAAAGAAGTTACAGGTATCAAGCATGAGATATTAGAAAAGGAGATATTAAATGAATCGATTTGATGGAAGGAAAAGTGATGAATTAAGGAAAGTATCTTTTGAAAGGAATTATACAAAGTTTTGTCCAGGATCTGTATTAGTAACCGTGGGAGATACAAAAGTGATTTGTACAGCTTCAGTTGAAGAAAGGGTCCCTCATTTTCTTAAAGATCAAGGAAGAGGTTGGTTAACTGCAGAGTATTCAATGTTACCAGGATCATCACATCAACGGATAAATCGAGAAGTTTCAAAGGGAAAGGCAACAGGCCGAACTAGTGAGATTCAACGTTTAATTGGACGATCGTTACGTTCAGTTATAAATTTCGAACGTTTAGGAGAGCGTACCATTTACATTGATACAGATGTTATTCAAGCTGATGGAGGAACTCGAACAGCAGCGATTACTGGTGGAATGTTAGCTTTAAGTGATGCTATTGAGTTTTTGCTAAAAGAAAACAAGATTGCGCAAAATCCTATTAAGGAGTGGATTGCTGCTGTAAGTGTTGGAAAGCATAATGGTAATTTAATTACAGATTTATGCTATGAAGAAGATTCAAATGCGGATCTTGATATGAATGTTATCATGACAGAGTCAGGAAAGATTGTAGAAATTCAAGGAACTGCTGAGCGAGAGACTTTTTCTCGAGAAGATTTAAATGCTTTACTTGATATGTCGACTCAATCAGTTAACTATTTAATTGAAATGATGAGATCAAATGTCGTCCCTAATTAAAGAATTTAGTATTACAGAAAAGCATTATAAAATTTTAGTTAAGCAAGGATTAGATAATCTTCCTTATGAAACAGGGGGTTTCTTAGGTGGAAAGGATGGGGTGATTCAAGGCATATTACCAACGTTTAATAAAGATTGGGATGAGAACAAAGATGTTTATATGTTATATCAAGAAGATTTAACACGTGCTTATACCTTTTTTAAGAAACATAAGTTGGAATACTACTGTGTGTATCATACCCATCCTAATGGGGAAGCGTACCCTTCTCAAGCAGATATTTCAACGGGGCAACGATATCATGCAATCTTAAGCTATAAAAATAATACGTTTCATTCGTTTAACTGTTTTAGAATTGATAATAATGTCCCTATGCAGTTACCTTTAAAAATTATTCCGGATAAAGGATATTTTTCAAAAGACTTAAAGAAGAGTTCGTCTAATGATGTACACGACTCAGAAGAAGATATTTTAAATAAACGAATGAATAATATTATGAATGAAAAACCAAATAAATACGACAAATTAGCCCCAAAAGATGGAGAACTAAATTCAGATTTTAGTACTTTTGCATGATTTTTTTTACTTCTCTGAATAAGAATAAGTTAATTTATGATCAATTATAAATGCCCCAAAAGGAATAATTGAAGCGATAAAAACTGCGATACTTAATTTAGCTTGCAGTTTGTTTTTATACCAAAGCCAAGCTAAAAAGAAACAAAAAATAAGAGTCAATAAACCGTGAAATATGCCTAGTATTTTATTTGGCCATAGAATATCCCATCCATATTTTAAAGGCATACCTAAAAATAAAAGTAAAAGATAAGAGATTCCCTCACAAAGTGCAATTATTCGAAAATTTTTGATATTCATAAATAAATTTCCCTTAAAAAAACTTATATGATTATATTGGTTGAATCCAAGTGCCACTTTTTTTATCAATAATAATATCTTTTAAGGATAAACTAGGATGGCGTCCATGTGCAATAACAGCAGGTATATTATGAGTTTGACACGTTTTTGCAGCGATTAACTTTGATTTCATACCCCCTTTTCCTTTGGGGTTATACGCATCTAACGTTGTATTTATCATAGTGTCTGAAATTATATTCAGTTCCCTAATAAGCTCCGCATCAGTGTGCAGAAGGGGGTCTTTGTCATATACACCTTCTGTATCAGTTAAAAACACAACCAGATCAATAGGGATTACTTGTGCAACGATACTCGCAAGCAAATCATTATCACCAAATTGAATCTCATCAATAGCTACACTATCATTTTCATTGATAATAGGAACAATATTTTTATTTAATAAATTTTCTAGAGTGTTTTTAACATTATTACGTTTTTCAACATGATCTGTAATATCTTTAGTTAAGAGGATTTGTCCTATGTGTATGCCATGATGGGCAAAAAATTGATGGTATTCTTTTAAAAGTAAAATCTGTCCAATACTTGCAGCAGCCTGTTTTTCAGGAATTGAATTTGGAGTAATTGCAAGAGCTTCAGATCCAGATACAATAGCTCCAGAAGAGACTATAATACATTTCAGTTGGTAATTTTGAATCAATAAAGCAATATCATTAATTAATCGTCTCAAATTATTTAAATCTAACTGATTTTGCTCATTTGTAAGAATTTTAGAGCCAATTTTAATTATAATATTTTTCATGATAGTGAATTACTTAATAATAATATCTTTTTTATTAATCCAGATATACCTACTTTTGTAAATGATGAAACTGGAAAAATTGTTATATCATTCTTTTTGAATAGATTGATAATGTCAGCTTCCATATCTGAGTTAACTAAATCTGATTTTGATAATAATGTTAATGTGGGTTTTGAGATTAGATCATATGGACTTTTCTCTAATTCATTAACTGTAATTGCATAATTTTCAAAAACACTTTCTGCTGAATAATCAGCTGCTACAAGATGAATTAATAGTTTCGTTCTATCAATATGTCGTAAAAATTCAAAACCAAGCCCCTTACCTTCACTTGCCCCTTGAATCAAACCTGGTATATCAGCCATTATAATTTCTTTGTCTTCTGTTTTTAATGTTCCTAAATTTGGGTGGATTGTTGTAAAAGGGTAGTCTCCAATTTCAGTGTTAGCATAGGTAAGAGTTTTCAATAAACTTGATTTTCCAGCATTGGGTAATCCAATGAGACCAATTTCTGCAATTAACTTTAATTCTAGTAGTACTTTCAGCTCTTCTCCGGGCATGCCTTGTTGTGCATGTTGTGGGGATCTATTCACTGACGATGAAAAGGAGGCATTACCTAATCCACCTTTACCACCTTTTGCAATTACAATAATTTCGTCTTGCTTGGTTAAGTCTCCAAGTAATTCTTCTTTATCATTAAAAATTTGTGTTCCAATTGGAACCGGGATTACTAAGTCGTCACCGTTAGCACCAAACTTCTTTCTTCCCATACCGGGGTTGCCGTTTTTGGCCTTGTAGATTTTATTTGATTTTAAATCAATTAATGATTGAACTTTATGACAAGCCTGAAGAACAATATTGCCTCCATTACCGCCTTTGCCACCATCAGGACCGCCCATAGGTACAAACTTTTCTCTACGAAAACTTCGTGATCCAGGGCCTCCATCTCCAGCTTTTACTGAGAGTGTTACCTCATCAATAAATTGGTTCATTGAGTAATAACGTGGATTTGTTTTTGGTTATCTTTTATTGTTTTAAATGCGACAGTTCCGTCAACTTTAGAAAATAATGTGTAATCTGTTCCAATACCAACATTGATTCCTGCTTTAAATTTTAAACCTCGCTGACGAATTAATATGTTTCCAGCTCTAACAACTTCTCCACCATATTTTTTTACGCCAAGTCGTTTGGATTCACTATCTCTTCCGTTTTTTGAACTACCTTTACCTTTTTTATGTGCCATTTTTTTCTCCTATATTTAATAGACTAAAATTTATTTGTTATTTTAACTTGCTTTCGAGCTTTGTTTTTTAGCTTTGTCTTCAGCTTTCTCAGTAGATTTAGCTGAGCTTGTTGTAGTTGCTTTTGTTTCCTTTTTTGCAGAGGCTTTATCTATAGATGTGATTTTTAAAGTAGTATACGTTTGTCTATGACCTTGCTTTTTCTTATATCCAGTTTTAGGTTTAAATTTAAATACTCTAACTTTTTTGTCAATTTCGTTTGCTAAAATTTCTGCAGAAACAGTAATATCTAATTTTGGTTGTCCTACAGATATGGAACCATCTTTGGAATGAAATAGAACATCCTCAATTTTAATATTTTTGCTTTTTGACTCAGGAAGTTTTTCAACACTAATTACAGTGCCAGTTTCTACTATATACTGTTTTCCACCAGTTTTTATTATTACAAATTCGTTATTATTTTCAGTCAACTTAAAAACCTCCAAGAAGCCACTCATAAAGTAGTCAATTTAATAGAACTAAAAAAGTTACACAAAAATAATAAAATTGTCAATAAATTAGAGTTTGACTTTTATTTATTAGGTGTGATAAATTCTTTTTTTTATGTTGAGCTTAGCAAAGGCTCGTAGCTCTAATTGGTAGAGCATCGGTCTCCAAAACCGAGGGTTGTCGGTTCGAATCCGACCGGGCCTGCCAAAAATTATTCGCTGGTGGTAAATGTGTATGACAGTTGAAAAAAAAGAAAGAAAAGTTGTAAAGAAATCCAATGCAAAATCTGGGTTTTCAACCAATCCTTCGATAGAGTTAAAAAAAGTTACTTGGCCAAATCGAAATACACTGTTAAAATCTACAATCTTAATTCTAGCATTAGTGGTAATTATTACTTCTTATGTTAGTGGCTTAGACTTATTGTTTTCAAAGCTTTTCTACGTTTTACGTGGTGAAGTTTAGATTAAAAAGGAATTCAGAGTGTCAAATATAAATACTGATAATACAAATGAAAGTTTAAATGAAGATCTTATGGACGAAGAGGTTGTTTCTTCAGATAATGTTCCAGAAGATGTAGATTTTTTAAATGAAAATGATGGCAGCGTTTTAGATACTCAGGTTGATACAGGTACTGATGTAGATTCTTTATCAAGCCCAGATTCTCCAGACAAGCTTTCAACTGAATCTGATTCTAACTTAAACTGGTATATTGTGCAGACTTTATCAAATTACGAAAAAAGAGTGCAAACAAGAGTTCAGCAGATTATTGATGAAGAAAAATACAAGGGAAAGCTTTTTCGAGTATTAGTTCCTATGCAGCAAACAGTTGAAGTTAAAAATAATAAAAGACAAGAAAAAGAAACTAAAATATTTCCTGGTTATGTATTTATACAGATGGATATTGAGGATGAGATCGCTTATGAATTAAGGCAAATTCCAGGTATTGCAAAGTTTGTTGGTGTTGGAAATAAGCCTTCTCCGGTTGTTGAAGATGAGATTTTAAAAGTATTGCGAAAAATTGGTGATACTACTAAGGAAATTGATGTTGATTTTGAAGTAGGCGAAGTGATTAAGGTTGTTGACGGTCCATTTAGAGGATATACCGGTTCTATTTCAGAAATTAACCCATTAAAAGGCAATATTAAAGCTAAGATTTCAATATTTGGACGGGAGACACCTGTTGAATTGGATTTTGAGCAAGTTGAAAAAACGGTATAGGTGGTAAGTTTATGGCAAAAATTAAACATAAAAAACAAGTTGTTGGTGTAATTAAGCTCCAAATTCAAGCGGGTAAAGCTACTCCAGCTCCTCCTGTTGGACCAGCGCTTGGTCAGCATGGTGTAAACATTATGGATTTCTGTAAAGCTTACAATGATCAAACTAAAGATAAGATGGGGCTTGTTGTTCCTGTAGAGATTTTTGTTTATGCAGATAGAACGTTTGCGTTTGTTTTGAAGACACCTCCGGTTAGTGAGATGATAAAAAAGGCTTTGAATATTAAGTCTGGTTCAGCTACTCCTAATACTGCTTTTGTTGGGAAGATTTCGATGGAGCAAGTTGAAGCAATTGCTAAGGACAAGATGGAAGATCTCAATGCGCATACATTGGAGATGGCATGCAATATAATACTTGGTAGTGCAAGAAGTATGGGAGTAACGGTGAAAAAATGAGAAAATCAAAGCAATATAAGGAAAAATATCAGTTAATTGATAAAGAGCAATTTTATGCTCCAAAAGAAGCTTTTAGTTTATTAAAAAAAGTATCTTTTGCAAAATTTAATGAGTCTGTAGAAGTACATTTTCGTTTAGGGATTGACCCAAAGCATGCTGATCAGCAGTTACGTGGAGCAGTTAGTTTACCTAATGGAATTGGTAAAGAGAAGAGAGTTTTAGTAATTGCTGAAGGGGAAGATGCTAAGTTAGCCAAGGATAGTGGTGCTGATTTTGTTGGTAGTGATGAGTATGTAGAGAAGATTCAAGGCGGATGGTTCGATTTTGATGTTCTTATATGTACGCCATCATTAATGAAGAAAATTGGTAGATTGGGTAAGGCTTTAGGATCAAAAGGTCTTATGCCAAATCCAAAATTAGGTACTGTGACTCAGGATGTTGAAAAAGCAGTAAAAGAATTCAAGTCTGGAAGATTTGAATACAGGAACGATAAGAACGGAATTGTTCATGTTATTATCGGAAATACTTCATTCAGCGATGAAGATTTGATTGAAAACTTTCAGTTTTTTTATGATTTTATTTTAAAATTAAAGCCTAGTAAGTCTAAGGGCACTTACTTTAAATCTATAGCATTGTGTTCAACACAAAGTCCTAGTATATTTATTGAACCCTTAAAAATAAAGTGGAAAGAGAATTAATTATGAGTGCAATCGAACAAAAAAAAATAATAGTTAATGAGATTGAATCCGAATTCAAAGATGCTGAAGCAATTATTGTTTCAAATTACAGTGGATTAAAAGTTAATGACATCAATGATCTAAGATCCAGAATTTATAATGATGGTTTTTATGCAAAGGTAGTTAAGAATCGCTTAACAAAGCGTGTTTTCCAAAATTTAAATTGTGAAATACCCTCTGATTTATTAACAGGTCAAAATATTATTTTTAAATCAGATGATAATATCGTTGGTTTAAGTAAATTATTGATTTCATATAAGAAAGAATATGAAAACTTTGAAATTAAAGGTGGGGTATTAGATGGAAATTACATTGATAGTAGTCAAGTTAGTGAGTTGGCTAAGCTTCCAAGTAAAGAAGAGTTAATTGCTAAGACCGTTGGTCTTATCAAGGGGCCTTTATCTGGATTGGTTGCTACATTGTCAAACCCAATTAACAGTTTTATCAATGTATTAAATAATATTAAGAAAAATAAATAGGAGGTGAAACAATGGCAGAAGATACGAAAGTAGAAGAAAAAGAAACAGTAAATTTGTCAAAGGATTCACAAAAATTAATCGAGCAGGTAAAAAATATGACAGTTTTAGAATTGTCAAATTTAGTTAAAGCTCTTGAAGATGAGTTTGGAGTTGTTGCAGCTGCACCAGTTGCTATGGCTGCTGCTCCTGCAGCTGCTCAAGGTGAAGAGGATTCAGCTGGTAGTTCAACTGTAGATGTTATATTAGCAGACGTGGGAGATAAGAAGATTCAAGTGCTTAAAGCAGTTAGAGAAGTGACTGGTCTTGGATTAAAAGAGGCAAAAGAAATTGTTGATAATTGTCCAAAAAGTATTAAAGAAGGCTTGACTAAAGAAGATGCGGAATCAATTAAGAAAACCTTAGAAGAGCAAGGTGCAAAAGTAGAAATTAAATAATTGATTAATTTTTTTTAACTACCTGGGAGATTTTTTCTTTCAGGTAGTTGTTTATATTATGAGGAGTTCATATTTTGACTACGAAACAAAGAGAGCGAGTTAGGCTTAATCAAGAAACAAATAGAGATAATCTCACCCCCCCCAATCTTATAGATGTTCAGATTTCTTCATTTAAAAGATTTTTAACTGAAGGCATAAAAGAAGAATTAGCTAATATTTCACCAATTGTAGGATGTGGTGGAAAGTTAGAACTCGAATTTTTAGATAATTATAAGTTTGAAGAACCTGAATATTCTTTTGAAGAATGTCAAGTTCGTGAGGTCACGTATTGTTCAGCATTGAAAGTTCCTGTACGTCTTAGCAATAAGGATACTGGCGAAGTAATTGAACAAGAGGCTTTGTTAAGTGATATTCCTATGATGTCTCGTTTCGGTACGTTTTTAATTAATGGTGCTGAACGTGTTATTGTTAGTCAATTTGTTAGATCACCTGGTGTTTATTTTAGAACCAAGCCAACCGCTGCTATAACTTCTAAAGAATTATTTGTCGCTACAATCATACCTAATCGTGGATCATGGTTAGAGCTTGAGTCTGAGCGAGATGATACTATTTTTGCTAATGTAAATAAGTTAAAAAAAGTACCTGTTACTGTGCTTCTTGGAGCTCTTGGATTTACTGAAGAAGAGGTTATGTCTAAAATAAAGCATAAGGAATTCTTTAAGCAAACTTTAGAAAAATATCCTATGGAATCTATGGAAGTTTCTTTGGTTGAATTGAATAAAAAGTTAAGACCTGGTGATCCTGTTACTGTTGAAGGTGCAAAAACAGCACTTAATAATTTGTTTTTTGTTGAAACTAAATATGATTTATCTGTTGTTGGAAGATATAGATTAAATCGTCGTTTAGAATCAGATGTTGATAAGACAATTACATGTCTTGTTAAAGAGGATGTAATTAATTTGCTTGATCAATTACTAAAGCTATTACATGGTGAAGGCTCTATTGATGATATTGATCATCTTGGAAATCGTCGTATTAGAGCTGTAGGCGAGCAATTGCAAAAGCAAATGCGTATTGGTCTTGCTAGACTTGAGCGGCTTGTTCGAGAACAAATGGCTCTAAAAGGTACTGAAAAAGTGGTTCCTCAAAATTTAATTAATATTAGACCTTTAGTAGCTGTTATGCGTGAATTCTTTGGTAGTTCTCAGTTATCTCAGTTTATGGATCAGACTAATCCTTTGGCTGAAATGGCTCATAAGCGTAGATTGAGTGCATTAGGCCCTGGCGGTCTTACTAAGGAACGTGCTGGGTTTGATGTTCGTGATATTCATCCCTCGCATTATGGTCGTGTTTGTCCAATTGAAACTCCTGAAGGTCCAAATGCTGGTTTAATTGGACCGCTA
>Ga0255759_10002285_pt1 | contig 17102 bp, 10 predicted proteins | sample 101ome_20_FD_179959 | JGI IMG/M metagenome (GOLD analysis project Ga0255759, IMG submission 179959) | Coastal salt marsh microbial communities from the Groves Creek Marsh, Skidaway Island, Georgia - 101404AT metaG (version 2) | ecosystem: Environmental > Aquatic > Marine > Intertidal zone >...
ATCATAATCATTTGAATTTTTAAAAAATTTATATTCATTTTGATTAGTATCTAATGGTATTTTTGCAAATGAATTTTGTATAGAATTTTTAATACCATCAATATTAAAAAATTCATCAATGTGTAATAGAATATATGTTGGTCCATGTAAGTTATATTGATTTTGAGAAGTATAACTATTAGTTCCAGATAGATTAGATGGTAAAAATCCAATTGTTTTTCCAATCGAATTTTCTTTATATATTGTTCTTTCTGTATTATTATATTTTTCTAATCCTCCATCAAATAACAATTCAAAATTACTTACTGAATTTATTGTTATTTTATTAGTTGAAGAGTTTAGAGTTATATTAAAAGTATCAGATGTACCAGAAGAATTCATTGAATTTTTAATTTGTACAATTAATTCATTTATAGTATAATTACCAATTGGTATTAGAATATCATATGTATTTTGATTAGAATCTATAAAACTCAATGAGTTATTATTACTATTAATAAGATATTGACTTTTTGGTATATTAGATGATACTAATTTAACTTCTAATATTTCTTTATAATCTTGATTTAAATCAATTTGATAATTATTTGGATCTGGATAATCATTATTATTTCTATCTCTTGAATCAATTAATATAAAATATTCTTTTATATAATTATTATTATATTTAAAAGAATTATCTACCAATTTTTTAAAATCATCTGGTTGTTGAATTAATAAATCTTGTCCACTTGGTTTAGGTGCATCATTATTAATTTCTTTAAAATCTTGCTTTTCTGAAAATTTATTATTTTCAAATTCAAAACCATCTACATTTTTATTTTTTTCAAAATCTTTATTGTCATTTTCTCTTTTTATATTTAATTTTTCAAATGAATTTATTACATCGCTATTATCATTAATTATATCGTCTTGAATTTGTTTCATCACTATTTCTTTTTTTTCATCTGAGATATTTTTTCTTTCATTTACAACTTTTTCAAATTCATTAACTATTTGATCATTATTTATATTTAATTTTTTTTGATTTTCTCTTTCACTATTTAATTCTTTTATTATAATTTTAATGCTACTATCTAAAACTAATCTATTTAATCTTAAAAGATAATCTTTTAAAGTTTCATTCATTTTTTTATTATTATTTTCAAATATCATATTCATTAATTTCATAACTAATTTTTCTTCATCATCTCCTACTATATAATTTTCATTATTTTTTAAATTTTCATATAATACACTCATTATAAGTTTAAAGTTTTTTTCTGAAAAAAAAAACTGTTTTAACATAATTATTATAATATATAATATTTATAGTTTTTATTTTAATTTATTTTTTTAATTTATTTTAATTTAAATCATTATTTTTATTTATAAATTATTTTAATTTAGCACATATAAAAGTACAGTTTTGAAATTTTTTCCTTAATTATATAATTTGTAATTAAAATTTATTTAATAAAATTTTAATTATGAGTTTACTAAGAGATAATAAACGAGCATCATTAATACTAATTTATGATATTGAAGCACAAACATTTTTATCTGTTTTTAAAAATACAAAAAGTTATGATATTCCAGGTGGGAAATGTTTTAATAATGAATTATATGAAGATTGTGCAATAAGAGAATTAGAAGAAGAAACTGGCTTAATAGTAAAAAAAAAAGACTTGAAACTTCTTCATTTTGAAAAGTGTGATTCTTTTAATATTAAAACATTTATTGTATATGATTATTATGGTAATATAGAAACAGAAGAAGAACATCATGTTAGTTTTGTACCTATAAAAAATTTATTGATTAATGAAAATAAAAATTGGTTAAAATATCATTTAAAAATTTTAAAAAAATTAAAACAAATATGATAATAAATAGATTACTATTTTTATAATTAATTAAAATTTATTTAATTATATATTAATAAATAAATCATGGATAAAAAAATTTCAGATAGATATCAAAAAAAATCTCAACTTGAACATATTTTAGATATTCCAGATACATATATTGGGAGTGTAGAAAAAATTGAAAGTAAATTATATGTATATGATGATAAATTAGAAAAAATTGTAAAAAAAAATATAACATATATTCCTGGATTAGAAAGAATATATGAAGAAATTTTATTAAATGCTTTTGATCAAACAGTACGTGAAAATACAGGTACTACACAAATCAAAGTAAATATTGATCAAGAAAATAATGAAATTTCAGTATTTAATAATGGAGAAGGAGTTCCAATTGTATTAAAAGAAGAAGAAAATGTATATATTCCAGAAATGATATTCGGTATGTTATTAACATCTGGTAATTATAAAAAGGGAGAAAAAAGAATAGTTGGTGGTAAAAATGGTTATGGTGCGAAATTAGCTAATATATTTTCAACAGAGTTTAAATTAGAAACAGTTGATGAAGTGAGACAAAAAAAAATGAAAATAACATGGAAAGATAATATGACTAAAAAAAATAATGTAAAAATTACAGATGTAAAAACAAAAGGTATGACAAAAATTACATTTAAACCAGATTTAAAAAGATTTAATATTACAAAATTATCAAATGATATTATATCAGTTATGAAAAAAAGAGTTTATGATATTGCTGCGAATACTGGTAAAAATATATCAGTATTTTTAAATGGAAAAAAATTAAATGTAAAAACATTTGAAGATTATATGAAATTATATTTAAAGAAAGAAGAAGAAAAAACATTAATTGTTGATAATACACAACAAAGATGGTCAGTTGGTTTATTTATGAGTGATGATAATTTTGAACAAGTTTCTTTTGTTAATGGAATAGATACAAGTCTTGGTGGAACACACGTAGAAGATGTTTCTAAAAAAATTATAAAAGAATATATTGATAAATTACAAAAGAAAAAATTAAAAGTAAAAAACTCATATGTAAAAGATAAGATGTTTATATTTGTAAAATCATTTATTGAAAATCCTTCATTTAATTCTCAAACAAAAGAATTTATGACAACTAGACCAAATAATTTTGGTTCAAAATGGGAAATGACAAAAAAATTTAGTAAAGGTTTAGAAAATATTGGTATAATTGAAGAAGTTACTAGTTTTGCACAATTTAAAGAAAAAAAAGAATTAACAAAAACAGATGGTAAAGTTAAAAAAAGATTAATTGGAATTCCAAAATTAGATGATGCAAATTGGGCAGGTACAAAAAAATCAGAAAAATGTAGATTAATTCTTACAGAAGGAGATTCTGCAAAAGCATTTGCAATGTCTGGATTATCAAAAATTGGAAGAGATAAATATGGTGTATTTCCTTTAAAAGGTAAATTATTAAATGTAAAGGATCAATCAAATGATAAAATTTTAAAAAATCAAGAAATAACATATTTAAAACAAATATTGGGATTAAAACAAGGATATAAATATAATTCACTTGATGAAACTAGATATGGTGGAATAATTATTTTAACTGATCAAGATGTAGATGGTTCACATATTAAAGGATTAGTTATGAATATGTTTCATACTTTTTGGCCAGAATTATTAAAATTAGGTTTTGTAAAGTCATTAATAACACCAATTATTAAAGCATTTAAGGGGAAAGAAGAATTATCATTCTATACATTAACAGATTATGAAAATTGGAAAAAAACAAATCCTAAAAATTGGAAAATAAAGTATTATAAAGGTTTAGGTACATCCAATGCAAAAGAAGCAAAAGAAGCAATGAATGATATTGAAAAAAAATTAGTAACATATACATGGAATAAAGAAGATGATAATAATGCATTAAATTTAGGATTTAAAAAAGATTTAGCAGATGAACGTAAAAAGTGGTTATTAAAATATGATAGAGAAAAAATTATAAATCAAAAAAATAAAAATATTCCAATCGCAGATTTTATTAATAAAGATCTAATCCATTTTTCTAATTATGATAATCATCGTTCTATCCCAAGTATAATTGATGGTTTAAAACCTACACAAAGAAAAATATTATATACTGGATTAAAATATTTAAATAAGAATGAAATAAAAGTTGCACAATTTTCTGGTTTAGTTGGGCAAAAAACAGATTATCATCATGGTGAACAATCAATTGTTACAACAGTAGTTGGTATGGCACAAAATTTTGTAGGTGCAAATAATTGTAATTTATTTTTACCAAATGGTCAATTCGGTACTAGACTAATGGGTGGTAAAGATCGTTCAAGCGAAAGATATATTTTTACAAATACTGCAGATATTTCAAAAAAAATATTTAATCAATTAGATGATAATTTATTAAAATATCATGATAGTGATGGACAAATAGTAGAACCTGAATATTATGTACCATCAATCCCTATGATTTTAATAAATGGAACAAATGGTATTGGTACTGGATTTTCAACTGAAGTATTACCTCATAAATTAGAAGATATAGTAGATGCATTGAAAAATAAAATTAATAACAAAAAAGTCATTAAATTAAAACCATGGTATCGTTCATTTTCAGGTTTAATTGTTGAAGAAAGTCCTCAAAAATATATATCATATGGAAAATATGAATTAAATAAAAATAAGAAAATAATTACTATTACTGAGTTACCAATCGGAACTTGGACAGAAAATTATAAACAATTTATTGAAAGTATTATAATTAATAAAAGTGTATCTACAAAAGAACAAAAAAAACAATTCATTAAAAATTATTATAATTATTCTACCGAGTCTACTATTAATTTTGTATTAGAATTTGATACAGTAACATATAAAAAAATATTAAATAAAAAAACAGATGAAATTTATAAAATGTTAAAATTAACAACTAATTTATCAGAAAAAAACATGTATTTATTTAATAAAAATGGAAATATTACAAAATATAAAACTGCAAATGATATATTAAATTATTATTATGATATACGTTTAGAATACTATGATTTAAGAAAAAAAAAAATGATTGAAGAATTATCCTTAAAAGTAAAAGAATTAAAAAACAAAGTTAGATTTATTAGAATGGTTAAAACAAAAAAAATTGATGTTTTAAATACAACAGAAGTAAAATTAAATAATGATTTAGAAAAAAATAAATTTGATAAAATAAAAAATAATAATGAATTATCATATGAATATTTAATTTGTATGCCTATTAGAACATTAACATATGAAAAAGCTAATAAAATGGAAAAAGAATATAATGAATTAAATAAACAATTAGAAAATTTATTTAATAAAGATATTAAAAAAATGTGGTTAGAAGATTTAGATAATATTTTATTGGAAAATAAAAAATATAATGAATATTTAGAAAATGAAATAAAAACAGAAAATAAAAAATAAAATAAAATAAATTAAGATTATATATTTATATTATTATATAATATATAATAACAACAATGAGTTTTCTTAAGTATAATATTTTAAAAATGAAAAAACCAAAAATTGATGAAAATTTTTTTTGCGAATATGTTAGAACAAATGAACAAGAAAAATTAATTAAATTAATCAAACAATTTAATGTTAAAGTTAGTAAATTAAAAATTAATTGGGATTATATGTCGGAATATGATAATTTATCTGTCGTTTTTTGTTTAACATTTAAGAAATATATCAATTTTGCAAATTTATCAAAAAATAAATATTTAACTATTGAACATATTAGGCAATTTAAAGATTATTTAGATTGGACAAATTTATCTAAAAATTATAAATTTAAGGTTCCTCATTTAAAAGAGTTTGAAGATTATTTAACTTGGCAAAGTATATTTTTTTATCAGAATTTACCGATTAATACATTAAAAGAAAATTTTTCAAAAAAAATGTGGTGGTTATTTTTAAACGAAAAAAATGAAAACTTTTTAGATGATGAATATACTAATATTAATGATTTAATTATAAATAAAAGTATTACAGAAGTACCAATTGAATTCATTGAACAATATAATAAAAAATTAGATGAATATCATAAAAATTTAAAAATATTAAAATTAAATTTTAAAAAAGAATTAACTGATTATGTTAAATTATATGATGAAAAAAAAATAATAAAAAAGTTATATGATGTAAAAATAATTAGTAGTGATAAAAATGATAATACTATTAATGTAAATGAAAAAATATTAAAAATATTAGAAGATAAAAAATTACAAGAAGAAAAATTAAAAAATGAAGAAGATGAATTATATAGAAAAAAAAGAAATGAAGAAATAATGAGACAAAAAGAAAAAGAAAATTTTAAAGATGTTAAATATCTTAGTGATTACGAAACTGAATCAGAAGAAGAAAATGAAATAGAAAATAGTATAGAAGAATTAAGTACAAAGATTGATGAAAATAATCTAGATGATGATTCTGAAATTAACATATCTAAAAATTCGTTTAAAAGAAGAAGTTTTTTAAAAAAAAATACTGAAGAATATGTAGAATAAAATAATTAATATATTTAATTAATTAACATTATATATATATATTATATATATAATGAGTTTTGATTTTAAACAATTCTTAGAATTAGAACATAATAAAAATAAAAAAGTACAAAAATTACCAGAAAGAAAATTAACAGAAGTAGAACATACATTATTAATTGATAGTAGACATAGAAATAGAACAGTATATAGTAATTCTAATTCTTTTATTGTAAAATTTGATTCAGGTAATGAATCAAATCCAACAATTTATCATAAATATAAAAATATTAGTAAAATCTTTTTAACTCATGCTGTATTACCTAAAAGAATAGTAACTTTTCCATATCTAATTTTAGATATTCCAGAAATACAGTCAATTAATATTGCTGGAACAAATGATTTATTAAATAGATGTTTCGCCATACTAATCCCAGAACATCATCATAATGATGGTGATTTTGTTAATTGTAATATTCAATATATTGATGATCATAAACATATTTATAAACCACCAATTGCATCTTTGCCACAAACATTTTCAATTAGTATATATGAACCATCTGGATCTTTAGCAAATTTAGGTACTGATAATACTGCAAGTAATCCACCAAAAGAAACAGTACAAGCATTCTTTATTTTTAAGGTATATTGTCAAGAAGAATCATTCGAAAAAATTAATTCATATATGGTCAATTAAATTATTATTATATCTATTTTTAATCTACATAATGGACAATTATTATTTTGTTCTAACCAAATATCTAAACATTTTTTATGAAAATTATGATTACATTTTATTTTTAGTAAATCTATTTCATATATATTTTCTAAACATATTGTACATTTATCAATTATATTTAATGTTTTATCAAAAATATATTTTTGAAATTTACAATTATCACATATTGAATAATTATATTTTTTATTATCTTCTATATATCGTATATCACTTTCAAAATCCCATAAATTCTCACAATTAATACATTTTTTTATATCTTGTATTTTTGTTGAAAAAATAGAATTTAATTTCTCTATATTATTTGTTTTTATAATATTTACTAGATTTGTATTATTTATAGAATAATGATAGTTTTTATCACATAAAAAATTAATACATTCATTCTGATTACATATACTTTTTTCAGTTACATGATATATTTTTAATAAAAATTTATAATTTAATAAAAATTTTGTTACATCAAATTTTAAAATAAATTGTAATTTTTCTTTATTTGTAATTAATATATATTTTTTACATAAATGATAATATGAAAATTTTTCATCATTTATTATAAAATACATTTTTTTTATTTTTTCAATATCATTTTTCATTTTAATATCTATATTTTTCAATTCATTATGTGGATTAATAAAAAACATTATCTATATATATTATATATATTATTTTATGGAATTATTACTTAATGGATTCATATTTATTTTAATTATAATTATTTTCATTAAACTTTTTTATATAGATGATAATAATTTAGTAATTATAAAATCTAAAAAAGATGAAGATTTTCATTTAGTTCAAGATTTACCTAAAAAAAAAATTGCAGCTGATTTAATGGCAGAAATAAAAAATAGAATTGAAAAATTAATTAAGTATTTACAAATTACTTATCCTGATAATACTGACATTAAAAGATTAACAATAAAATATGAAGAAGATAACATACGAGAAACTAATATAAATGATAATGGAACATCTTATAGTATAGATAAAGGTGAAGAAATTCATTTATGTTTAAGAGATAAAAAAAGTTTAGAATTACATAAAATTAATATATTAATGTTTGTTACAATACATGAATTAGCACATATTATGTCAAAGAGTTATGGGCATAATGAAGAATTTAATAAAAATTTTATATTTTTACTTAAAAATTCAATAAAAATTGGAATATATAAAAATGTAGATTATTCTAAAAATCAAACAAAATTTTGTGGAATGAATGTTAATTCTAATCCTTTATTTTAATTTTTTTTTTTAATAAAATTTTTTTAATAAAATTGAATACTTATATTAATTAATTATTAATATGAGAAGTTTTTTAAATAATCATTTAGTTAAAAGTGGTACAAAAGATTATACACACCAAGATTTAAAAGGTGGTCTTTATAAAATCCCCAATGATAAGTTAGATGATTTTTATGATATATTATGTAATCATAAAACATCTATGTGTGAAAGAATTACACCAATTATAAAATTATATTTTGATATTGATGATGGTACAAATGGAATTGATATAAAAATATTTGTAGAAAGTTTAAAAAATACTTTAAAAGAAATATTAGTTTCATCATGTGAAACTAAAAATCTTGATTTTACATATTATATTTTAAAAAATAAAGGATCTGATAAGTTTCATATTTATTTTACACATATTTTAGTAGATAAAAAATTCGCATTAAAAATTGTTAAATATATTAATAAAGAAATGAAATATAAATTTTTAGATGAAAATGCATATAATAGTTGTTTTAGAATGTATAAAGTATTAAAATATAAAAAAGGATCATATATTAAAAATAGTAATTATATTTTCTTAGATGATATTGATTTATCTGATAATGAAAAATTTAAATTAGTATCAATTCAAACAACAGAAAATATAATGAATTGCAAATTTAATAGCACTATTGAACAAAAAATTAATGAAAATAATAATAAACAATTAGAAATTCAAAATAAAATTAAAACAAATGATATAATTGATTTAGATGATATTCAATACTCTAATAATTTTAAAAATGAAGAAAGAGATAACTATATTTTTAATAATATTATTAAAATAAAAAATTTCGAATATATAAGATATATTTTATATGAATGTTTAAATATTGAAAGATGTAATGAATATAGCGAATGGGTAAAAATTGTTATGATTCTTCATAATTTAAAAGTACCATTAACATTAATTAATGATTGGTCAAAATTATCTTCAAAATATAATCAAGATAGTTTAGAATATATTAAAAAACTAATTAATAAAAGTAATGATGATAATTTTGATTTTTATTCACAATATAAAGCATTACTTAATCTTGCAAAACAAGATAATTTAAATAAATTTAATGAATATATTATTGGTTTATCTACATATGAAACACATGTATTAGGTATATCAAAAATTAAAAAATATCTATTAAATGATGAAAGAGGTGTATGTGAAATGTTTTCATATTTGTTTAAAAAAAGAATTATTTCAAATGGCGATGAAGGTAATATTAATATTTATTATTGGAATGGAGATATTTGGAAACAAGATAACAATTTAAAATGTCATTATATTTTTTCTCATTATATTTCTCAAAATTTAGATTTTTATTTAAATTATTTAAAAGATGAATCTAAAAAATCAGAAAATAATGAAAATAGTGATGAAATCAGAAATGTTATTTCTATGAGAAAAAATTGCAATAGATATAATTATATTAAAACCTGTATGAAAAATACTATTGGTAGTAATTTATTAAATGATCCTGATTTTAAAAAAATTATTAATTCTAATCCAGATATTATCGCAGTTAAAAATGGTAATATTGATTTGAAAACTGGTAAATTAGTATATCGTAATTATAATGATTATAATACATTTTTCTTAGATATTAATTATGATGAAAATATGAAAACTCCAAATATGGATAAATTTATGAATGATATTATGTTAGATCAAACAGAAATTAAAGATTTTTTAAGTCAATTTATTGGTTATTGTATTACTGGACATAATAAAGAACAAAAATTTTCAGTATGGTATGGAGATAAAGGTTCTAATGGTAAATCTGTTTTGGCAAAATTATTAGATAGAACTTTCGGTGATTATTTTACAATTTTAGATTCAGAAATATTTAGTAATAAAAAAGGTACTGCTGGAACTGCAACTACGCATTTAAATTATATTCAAAATAAAAGATTCGGTATTATGGATGAATCAAATAAAAATGAAGATTTTAACGAAGGATTAATTAAAAGAATGACTGGTGGTACAAAATTAAGAATTCGTAAATTACACCAAGAAAGTGAATTAATTGATGTTTTCTTAAAACCAATATTATTAACAAATTTTGCACCAAAATTTTCAAATGATAAAGCATTATTTAGAAGAATGTTGTTAATTGAATTTGAAGCACAATTTTTAGATAATGATACTGATATTAAATATGATAAAAATAATCCAAAACATAGATGGAGAGATCCAGATATTGAACAAAAAATAACAAATGAAGAAGTTTTAGTATATTTTATTAGATATGCTAAAAAATGGTATGATAATGGTTGTTCATTAAAATTACCAAAAAAAGTAGAAAAATATAATAAAAAATTTCAATATAGTTGTGATAATATAAATAATTATCTAGAAACAAATTGTGTAGTCAATATTAATATTAAAGAAATTAATAATTGTTCTACATTATCTGATTTATATAATAATTATTGCGATTATTGTCATGATAATCAAATAAATAAAATTCCTAAAAATGAATTTGAAAATATTATAAAAGATAAAGGATATAAAACTTATCTAAATAATTATAATGATGAATGTTTTAATATTAAAATTAAATAAATAATAAAATAATTTAATATATATATATATGTATATATATATATAATATAATGTCTAATCCGATAAATTCTATTACAGATCCAGATAAATGGGAATCTGGAATAAATAGTAATTACGAATTAAATGGTATTTTATTTGATATAACTGAAAATATAGAAATTAATAATAAACAATTTTTAGTAAGAGGAGAAAATGGTTCAATCGCAACTGGAAAATTATATGTATTAAATAATGATACTAATGGAATAACAGCAGAAACTTATTTACAAGGTAAATCTTATACTGATGAATTACGTTCGGTTTCATTAACAGTTGATAGTGCAACTGATCTCAATGGTACTTTAGATGTACAAAATGCTACAACACTTCGATCTACTTTAAACGTACTCGGTGATGCCAATTTAGATGGTACTTTAGATGTTTCTGGAACAGCAAATTTACAAAACGCAGTAACAATGAATTCTACTTTAGATGTTAATGGTGATACAAATATTAATGGTCAAACAGTAATATCTAGTAATACTGATAGTACTTTAGTTGTTAAAGCAACTAGTAATATATCACAAGATACAATGTTAGATATTATTGGGGCAAGAAATAGCAACAATACTGCTTATCAATCACAATTGAGATTAATGAACTATGATAATGATATTACTACAACAAATATATTGGGTGCAGTTGTAGGTAAAGTAAATAATACTGCTACTAATATAGGTGATATGATTTTACAAACTTCTAGTGATGGAACTACAATGAGTGATACAATGACATTAACTAGTTCTGGTAATGTAGGTATTGGAACTGATAATCCAAACCATAAACTTTCTATTTGTGACGGTGCCATCAGTCGTAATACAAGTGGACATTCAAATGATGTATTGGAAATTAATGTTCAATCTGATGAAGCATTTATATTATTAGAATCACGACAAACTCTAAAAGATTCAGGTATAAGACTTTATACACAAGGAGTAGATTCTGCGATGTATTATAACGAATCAGATGATCATTTTGCTATTTCAATTGGAAATGTCGATGGTGAAACTAATAGACATAATAATGAAAAATTTGTGATAGATTCTACTGGTAATGTAGGTATTGGAACTACTGATCCAGCACAAAAATTAACTGTTTATAAAAATACTCGATTTAATCCTACTAGTAATGTATCATATGATGGAGATTATACACTTAATATTCAATCATCTAATAATAATTATAATAATGGAAATTATGGAGGTTCAATAGTATTTTCACAAAGATGGTGGACTGGAGATAGTGCATTAGTTCCTACTGGATTTATAACAACAAAAAAAGAAACAAATAGTGGAAATTTTGGTGGAGGATTAATTTTAGGTTCTGTATCAGGAACTACTCATAATGAAGTTATCCATATTAAGACTAATGGTAATGTAGGTATTGGAACTGATAATCCAACAGAAAAATTAGATGTTAATGGAAATGCTAAAATATCAGGTGATTTAGCAGTTAATACTAATACTTTATTTGTTGATAGTGTTAATAATAGAGTAGGTATTAATACAATTACACCAGAATACGGTTTAGATGTAAATACTTTATCAAGATTTACTCAAAATATAGAGTTTACTGGTAATAATAGAGGTATTCTTGGTTCAAGTGGTTCTAATTTATTAGTTTATTCTCAAGGTAATGGAACAGGTGAAGGTTTATTTTTATTTAACAGTACAGATGATGGAACAGATAAAGATGCTGAGATACAACTTTTAAGAGAGAATGTTATTACATTTTCAACAAATAATGATGAAAGAATGAGAATTGCAGCAGATGGTGATGTTGGTATTGGAACTCTTAATCCAGCAGGAAAATTAGATGTTGGTGGTAATATTATTATTAGCGGCACTATAACTAATGAACCAGAAAATCTTACAATAAGATATTATGATAATAATAATTATATTAACCCAGGTGCCAATTCTACATTGGGCTCTATTAATTTTGATGCTAACTGGGGTGGAACTTATCAAACACATAACCAAATCAAATCAATTACCAGTAGTTCTCAATCAAATGGTAGAGTTCGAACTTCATTGGCATTTTTAGTAAGTAATACTACTTCTAATAGTGTTGCTAATTTATATGAAGCAATGAGAATAGAAGATGATGGTAATGTAGGTATTGGAACTGCTGCTCCAACACAAAAATTAGATGTTAATGGTAATGCTGAAATAGGACCAACAGATAATGAAAGTATGGTAATAGGTAATATGAGTTATAGTGGTTGGTCTGGTATTGCCAATAAGAACTTTGCTAGTGCTGGTAATTATGCTTTACTTCAGAGTGGTAGTAGTGGTAGATTATTAATTAACAGACCAAGTGGAGAACAAATGGAGTTTAGAGAAAATAATAGTACCCAAATGATTATAAAGAGTGGTGGTAATGTAGGTATTGGAACTGTTAATCCAAGTACCACCCTAGATGTTAATGGTATTATATCTACGGGAACTAGTGATGGTGATAAAATCTATTTAACCGGTAGTTATGATAATGGTAGTAAAATAAGTCATAGTTCAGGTTGGAGTTTAAATCTAGAAGCAGGACCTTCAAGTGGAAGTAATGGTATTATTAAATTTACAACAAGTGGAAGAACAGAAAGAATGAGAATTGCTGCAAATGGTAATGTAGGTATTGGAAATACTAATCCATCTAATAAATTACATATCGCAGAAACTAATGGTGGTTCTGTAACTTATCCATTACTTGTAGCTAATAGTTCTTCAACAAATGGAACTGGTGCTGGCATACAGTTTAAAGCAGCAGGAAGTGCTATAACTGGCGAAATAATAAATAAGAGATATGGTAATTCTGATTATGGTACGACATTCGAAGTTTTTGATGGTGGTTTAGGATTAGTAGAACATATGGTATTAAGAAATAGTAGAGTAGGTATTGGAACTAATAATCCAAGTAGTAAATTAGAAGTTAATGGAACATTTAATGTTACTGGTAATAATGGTTTCAGTGGTAGTGTAGTTGCTTTTGCTGGTGAAAGAAATTCTTCTACTGGTTCTACTAATTTATATTCATATGGTAATGGTAATAATACACTAGGAACAGGAATATTACAACCTGCTTCGGGAAGAGTTATAGCAATTTCATATAAAGCAAATTCAAATGCAAGTAATTTATATGTTCAAGTATTAAAAAATAATTCAGGTTCTAGTGCAGCACAATTATATGTTAATAATAATAACTCAGCATATACAACAAGTACAACATTAACATTTAATGCAGGTGATTATTTAGCAGCAGCAGTAACATCAGGAGTTGCAAACAATGATTCTATATGTACTTTCTGGGTAAAATATGATTAAATTAATAAAATTAATAATTTTTTATATAATTATATATAAAAATTATTAGTTAATAATAATAAAAAATACAAGAAAATGTAAAATTATTAGAAAGTAAAATGATTAAATAAATTTTATTTACTAATTATATAATCAAAAAATGATTAATAATAAAAAATTATTAATATTATTCTTATTAGTTTTAGTTAATATATTTTTATTTTTTTATAATAATATAGAAAATTTTGAAAATACTGAAATAGTTGATATGATAAAAACAAATACTGGTTTATTTAAACAAGTATTTTCAAAAATAACAAATGATGAAATTAATACAAATAAAAATATTGTTACTTCGAAAAATATCAATGCAAAAAATGCAAATATAATAGATAAAATCACTGTTCCAACTATCAGTGGAACAACTATCAGTGGAAGTACTATTACATCAACAAAGGATATTAATGGAAAAAATTTAAATATAACAGCAAATATCAAAGTAGGAAACACTAATTTAAATTCTGATTTTTTTAAAAGATTATATTCTTGGACCAAATTAGGTTGTATTGCTATAAATGGTGATGGAAGTACTCATATATTATCTGAAGGTAAAAATATTTTTACAAAAAATGGATTATATGATGCATGGGCTAATGATAGAATGGATGCTATTTTTTTACTAAAAGGTTGGAAAATAACTTTATATGATGGTTCAGATTATAAAGGTAGACAATATACAATTGAAAATAAAACAAATGATATTAAACGTGTAAATTTAGATGCAACTGAATTAAAAAAAAATAAAGCAAGTAGTTACTATTTAAGATGGGTAGGATATTAAATTAATATTTTTTATAAATTATATTATAATTTGATAATTTATTATACATTAATAAAAAATTTTGATTTATACCATCTTTTTCATTATATTTTATAAATTTTTGAAATAAAGAATTAATATTAGTATCATTATTTATATCATTATTATTAGATTTATATTTATTTAAATAATTGATATGTTTTTTATATTTTTTTAATTTTTCTAATGATAATTCTATATTATCATCTTTTATAAAGTTATCAAAATATAGTTCTTCTATTTTTTGATTATTAATTTTATCAATATTATTATAATAATTATTTAAAATATTTAATAATTTTTTACAAATTATAAAATTATTTTTTTCTCCAAAATTTTTATTATTATTAAATTTATCAATATATTCATTTAATGATAATTTATTTTTTATATTAGATGGTTTTTTATATATTTCTAAATATTTATCATATGTATATTTACTATTATATTCTTTTAATATATTATAATTATTAATTTTAAATTCAATTTCACAATCTAATAACTTAATTTTAAATTTTTCATTACATAATTTTTTAAAATCAGATAATTTTTCTATATATTTATCTTCAATAAAAAAACCACTTGGTTTATTTTTTAAAATAAAATCATAAATATTATTTTTAATTTCATCTAATTTTTTAATAATATTTTTTTCAAAATTAGAATATTTTTTTAATTCATTTTCATAATGTAAACGAAATTTATTATGTAAAATATTTTTATCATATGATATTTCTAATGCCAAAGATGTAGGAGTAGAACTTCTTAAATCACATACATAATCACATATAGTATAATCTCTTTCATGACCTATTGCACAATATATTGGAGTTTTACAATTATATATTTTTTCAATTAATAAATCATTATTAAATTCATTTAAATCAAGAAAAGATCCACCTCCTCTAGTAATTAAAATAACATCAACTTTTTTTTCAAAAAAATCAATTGCATTATTTATACTACTTACACAATTTTCACCTTGAACATTTACATCTTTTGTATATATTTTACCAAAAAAAAATCTATTTTCAATTGTTTTTTTAAAATCATTAATCGCTTCACCTTCAAGAGATGTAATTAATGCAATTTTTTTAATTTTTTTTTTATCCAAAATATTATTTTTAATATAATAACCTTTTTCTTTATATAACTTAAGTTTTTTTTTAAAAGAATTTTCGATTGTTTCTTTTTTTGTTAATTTATAAATACATAAATTGTAACGATTTTGTACATCATATAATTTTATTTTTCCTCTTGCAATAATAATATCACCTATATCTAAATCAATATTTTCATTTTCAACAATTGTTTTCCAAATAACACAATTAATAATACAATTATCATTTAAATCTTTTAATGTGAACCAAATATGACCTTTATTTGATACACTAAAAACTTCACCTTTTACAATAAAATTATTATTAAAATTTTTTAAAAAAATTTTTGAAATATTTGTTGTTAATTCTTTAACAGATAATATATTGTTCATAATAAATATATATTTTATTATAATTTATTATTTAATTATTTATATATTTTAATAATAAAATTTACTGATTAAAAAAATAATAAAAATAAATAATGGCTAGAGATTTTGAACCATATGAAGGTCATGATTGTGAATCTGAAAAAGATGAAGGTAATTGTGTAGTAAATTGTTGTTGTGGTTGTTTAAAAAAAATATTAAAACATACAACAAAACAATTATGGAAATTATTTTTATTTGTTGGAATATATGCTTTATGTATTTGGGGAATTGTATGGGGTGTAAATGAAATTGTTTCATTAAATAATTTTTCAGAAGTTTCTAATGGTTGTAAAATTGTTTCAATTGATACAGATTTATCAGGAGAAGTTTGTAATGAATGTGATTGTGAATATTATTATAATCCATTTGAATTTGATAAAAAAAGAATTTGTGATGAATGTGATTCTGTTAAATATACTTATACAGT
>Ga0255759_10002297_pt1 | contig 17070 bp, 14 predicted proteins | sample 101ome_20_FD_179959 | JGI IMG/M metagenome (GOLD analysis project Ga0255759, IMG submission 179959) | Coastal salt marsh microbial communities from the Groves Creek Marsh, Skidaway Island, Georgia - 101404AT metaG (version 2) | ecosystem: Environmental > Aquatic > Marine > Intertidal zone >...
TATCGTTGATATTTAAATTTGAAAAAACTGAGTACAGCATGTAAATAAATCCGATAACAGTTCCAATCATGCCTAAAGTAATTACCATTTCACTCACAAACCATTCCCGATCATAAGTATATTTTTCGTCTCCTTTAACTGAACTTTTCCATAATTTATATCCAATCACAACACTGGTGGCGGCGAATATACTTAGAATTGCAACAGAGAGTTTTGTAAAGTCATGCACATACATGAAATTCAAAAAGTTAAAATAGGTTGCAACACCTAAACCTGTGAGTGTGAGTGTGATGAGTAGCCACCATTTCAAAAATAAATTCATTTTAGTTCTCCTTTATAGGTTTTCTTTTTTCCAAGCCTCTTCTCTTTCATGCTCTTGGTCATAGTTTGAGCCATCATAGACAAAAGTTTTGAAACCAAAGTCATCATTTTCATCATAACCATAAATCTTAACTAAGCTATGCTCATTTGCAATAGGATCATTCAAAGCAGAACTTGCTTCTTCATCCTGTAAACTTCCAGAAGTTTCAGTAGCAATCGGCATTCGTTGTTCAAGATAAAGGGCTTTCTTACGAGATTTTTGCAAATCTTCTTTTCCGATTTTTCCTAAAGTATGTGTCTCCACAAATACTGTATTTACTTTCGGATAATCTTTAATCGGTGGAAAGATATATGATTTTGCTGTTAAAGCAAGGTCGGCGGTAAGTAATCTTCTTTCTTGCAAGCCTTCATATTGATCTGTCCATGTTACACCATTCAACATGATAGGCACATCAATGTCAATACTTAATTCAGGTATTGCACGATATGTCACATTTAAATTTGGTGTAAAATACGGTAAGATTTTTTCAACAAGTTGTGTTAAATCTTCTGCATATTTAGCGAGAATGGATACTGTAAATTCAAAATTATACGGCACTCCATTGTACATTACAAGCACATCTTTTTTGTTTTTTTGTTCGTTTGTTGGTCGTCCTCTACCACCTGTTTTAGGTAATTGTCTTTGACCATCATAAGACAAACCATCAAATGAAAATCCAATTCTTGGTAGTGTTAAATTTGTATTCTTATCTTCAACAGCAGGTGCCTCACGAATTAAAGTAAGCATCTTATCACGATTCGCAAAGCTAATTGGCACTACAATCTTTTCTTCAATATCACCTGACTTATGATTCTTACGAACAAGAACCATTTTTGAAAACAATGATCCTATAACAACAACCAGATTTCTTATTGTTTGGTGATACTGGTCTTGTTCATCAACATTTTTGCTAAAAAACATATCTCTGTTATGCTAGTGGATTATTTGGATCCCATTCAACAAGTGTTGTGCTTTCATCAAGCAATTGATTGTTTGTTTGCAATGCTTGAATTTCTTCATTTTGATTTGACAAATGTTCAACAATTGAATTAACATTTGCAGTTGCACCACTTGAGTCACCTGTTATAATTTCATTTGGCTCAAACAAACCATTCAGGTTACGAACAGAAAGAACTTTCTTTCTTGGCATAAACTTATGCACTTGTCCTTTATATCCTGATTTCTCACCAACAACAAATTCATTTCTTGCAAACTTACCCGTAATGTTTTCAAGAGGTATGTCAAGACTATAAATTTCTTGGTCTGCTTGATCAATTATTTTAACATTCGTTTCAATCTGCTCATGGCTCGGTGTATACAATTCGCATGATAGCCGATAGTTAGGAAAGATACCAGCTTGCATAAATCCTGGTTGCTGATAATCAACATATGTGATTGTATACAATCTTGAATCTGTTGGCATATAGATCAAGTCACCTTCATGTGGTCGCCTTCGGTCTGGAATACCTGTCTCATCAAACCTTCTTTTTGAAACAATCAAGGTCATTGTTTCTTCAATTTGTAAACCAAACTTACCGAGTAATGATTGACCAACATAGCCATCAGTTTCTTCCATCAACATCTCAATCAGGTAGGCATGATTAAATCTTTGGTCATTATCAGAACCCATGATCAGATCATAATTGAAATGTTCTTTGGGTAGATAAGACATATTGATGCCTACAATTTGTATGATCTCATCATGCAAGTCCTGTACTAGGTCCTGCTCTCCTTGATATTGATAATGATTAAAATGTATATTTGCTTTTGACATTAAAGCCTTGGTTGAAATAAATATTAAAATAACTTATATTATTTATTCATTCCTAAAAAGGTGATTCTATGTCTGCGCCAGTACCAGTACTTAATTATAAAAATAATCCTAAATTAAAACGAGTCGGTCAAGAGATACCTTTTACAAGAGACCATGTAGAGGAATATCTTCGTTGCCGAGATGATGTAGTTTATTTTCTCAATAATTATTTTTATATTATTACAATTGATCAAGGTAAACAAATTATTGATTTGTGGGACTATCAAAAAGATATCATCAATTTAGTCCATGATAATCGAAATACAATTGTATTATCTGCACGCCAGATTTCAAAAACTACAACTGTCTGTGGATATATTTTACATTATATATTATTCAATAGCTCAAAGAATGTAGCAATCTTAGCAAACTATACAAAGACTGCACGAAAGAGTTTACGTTTAATCAAACAAGCATATGAACACATTCCTTTGTGGATGCAACAGGGAGTGATGTCTTGGAATGTGAATTCAATTGAACTTGAAAATGGTTGTATGGTGATGGTTTCAGCTTCGACTGGTGATAGTATTCGTGGTGAAACAATCAATCTATTGTATGTAGATGAGTGCGCATTCGTTGATAACTTTGAAACCTTTTGGTCTGCAACCTATCCTACCATCTCATCTGGTACTTCTTCAAAGGTTGTAATGACTTCAACACCAAAAGGATTGAATCATTTCTACAAATTTTGGACGGAAGCAGAGGCTGGAGTTAATGACTTTATTCCATATAAAGTCATGTGGTATCAAAGACCAGATCGTAATGACGAATGGAAGAAAAAAACAATTGCACAGTTTGGAGAAGAAAAGTTTCTTGTTGAACATTGTTGCCAGTTTCTTGGTAGTACAGCAACTTTAATTTCATCAACAAAATTGAAAGAGATGGCAATCATGAAGCCATCACGAATTCTTGATGATATTAAAATTTACGAAGAAGTTCAAGAAGAACACAATTATGTAATTGTTGCTGATGTATCAAAAGGTAGAGAACAAGACTACTCTGTTTTCTCTGTGATTGATGTTTCAACAAAACCATTTAAGGTTGTTGCTGTTTATCGTGACAACACAATTCAGCCAATTATCTATGCGAGAATCATTCATAATGCGGCACTACAATACAACAAAGCATATGTTCTTGTTGAAGAAAACAATATAGGTTCACAAATTACAGATGTTCTACTTCAAGATTTGGAATATGATCATTTATTCACCACTGTAAAAAAAGAATTAAAAACTACTTTGTCAAGTGGATTTCAAAAAAGAGCGAAGTATGGTGTAACAACAACGCCAAGAATTAAAAGAATTGGCTGTTCAAATTTAAAAATGCTAATTGAGAATGAACAACTTTTAGTGAATGATGCTGATACCATTGGTGAATTTTTAACATTCTCAGTTGATGCAAGGTCTGGTTCATATAAAGCAGAGAATGGTAAACATGATGATTGTGTAATGACTTTAGTTCTTTTTGCTTGGATGTCCGATGAACAATATTTTAAAGATACTTATGATATGAACATGCGGACAAATATTGTGGAAAATGAAAATGAAGAAAATTATTTACCTTTTGGATTTTTGGATGATGGTGTGGAAGAATACGTTCCAGAAGAAGAACGAGATCCGTTTGAAGAAGAAAGAATTGAAATTCTTAAACAAAATGCCTGGTTATTTGAAGGTCTTTAAAACTTCAAAATTGATAAATATTTCTAAACTAATAAAATTAATTATTTTTAATTTATTTTTTTCGTGGTTTACCTTTTAAAATAATTCAAGTTAAAGGAACTGATATGGCAGATTTTACTCTATCTCCAGGAATCGTCACGAATGAGATTGACAAATCCATTCGTCCTGAAAAGCTTATGCTTAGTAGCATTGCAGGAGTAGTTGGACGATTTAACTGGGGACCATCCATGATTCCTACTCTTATTACAAGTGAAAATGAATTTATTAAGCAATTTGGAAAACCCTTGAATGACAATTATGTTGAATGGTTTAATGTATATAACTTTTTACAGTATGGAAAAACTGCAAATGTCGTAAGAGTTGTTGATAATGATAGTGCAAAAAATGCAACTTTTGGTTTTAATCGTACAGGTGAAACAGTACTGGTCTATAATGATTCTGCATATGCAGAAAGCCTAATTTTAGCAGAAGGCGGACTTAAAGATCCATCAGATGCAGGCATTAAGTTTGGTGAAGACCAACAATATGGTGCATGGGTTGCAAGATATCCTGGTGACTTAGGAAATTCAATCAAAGTCGATATGTGTTTTGCAAACGCACCAGAAACAGTATATCAAACTGGACATTTTGACAATGATCCTGTTAAAGGATTAAACAGCATTCGTTTCCAAAGAATTGATTCTTCAGGCGTTCCTGTTGATTCAGCCAAGGGAAATTTCTATAAAGTTTGGTTCTCACACAAAGCCGTGGGCAACGTATATGATGCTGCAGAACTTTTTGGATCAACAGCAAATGCTTGGTGTGGAGATGTAAGTGTTGAAGCAGAACAAAAAGTAGTTAAGATTGTAGTAAGTGGTGGTGCATCAAATGGTACTTATTACTTCATGATAGCCAGTGGAATGGCAGGTGATGGTTCTTATATGTGTTATGTGAATAAAGGATCCTTTGGAGATGTTGATTGTGTAAACAATGGCGGACTGTGGGAACTTGAAATTGAGAGACCGATCATATCTGTAACCGTTTGTGAGAGAAGCAAATTTAAAGAGTTCTCAGACGGTGCTAGAAGAAATTCACCTTGCAATCTGATGGGCCGAGTTTGGTATCAAAATAATACAGATAGAATTTATGGTATCAATACTGTATTCTACAGACAATTGTCTGTAAATGATGTTGTAACAATTGCTGGACAAAGACTTGTTGTTTCTGAAATTATTTCAAATACAGAAATTCGTGTTGACAGACCAATTGTTGGTAAAATGCTTCCAGCAACACCAACTTATTGGGTAAGAGAATGGAAATACGCTCAATTATTTCCACAAGCACCTGCAACATCAAACAACGCAAGAGTAATTAATCAGAATATGAGCGGACATTATACAGATGAAGTTCATATTGCTGTAATTGACGATGGTGGAGCGATCACTGGAAATGTTGGACAAGTTCTTGAATCATATGCAAGTCTCTCTGTAGCAAGAGATGGTAGAGATGATTTTGGAGCGCCAACTTATTATGTAACTCGAGTTAACAATACGTCAGAATGGATTAAGTGGGCAGCGCATCCACTCAAATGGGCGATGTCTTATTCAAACTGGGGTGATAAAACACCAGGTACAGTTTTCACAACTTACCACACAAATCTGACTGGACCTGCTGATTATGCTGCACAAAGATTTGCCGGCGGTGCAGGTGGAAATCCTACACAAGAAGATGATGTTCTTCGAGCAATTGAATTGTTCAAATCAAAAGAAGATGTTGAAGTAGATTTCTTTGTAACTGGTTGGACTTATATTCCAGGACATCCTCTCGATGCCCGTGTCGCAATTTCAAAGATGATTCAAATGGCAGAAGAACGAAAAGATTGTGTTGTTTGTGTCTCTGGTGAGTATGGACAAATTGCAAGCGGATACTCAGATGAGAAATTGATCACAGATCGAATGGTCAATTGGCGAGATGGTATTTACAATAGTTCATATGCATTTATGGATGGAAACTTTAAATATCAATACGATAGTTTCAATGATACATACAGATGGCTTCCATTGTCTGGAGACATTGCCGGTTTAATGGCTCAATGTGATATCAATTATTATCCTTGGTATTCACCAGCTGGATATAATCGTGGTCAGATTAAGAATGTTGTTAAACTCGCTTTCAATCCTTCTCAAGAAGCAAGAGATGAACAATATATAAATCAGATCAATCCTATAATTACGATTCGTGGTGAAGGTACATTGCTGTTTGGTGATAAAACAATGACCAAAGTTGCAAGTGCATTTGACAGAATCAATGTAAGAAGATTGTTCATTACTGTAAAAGATTTTGTTGTGTTCCAAGCAAGAAGAAAGTTGTTTGAGTTTAACACCGCATCAACTCGAGCAGAGTTTACAAGACAACTTGAAAACTATCTCGAAAAGATTGTTCAACAACAAGGTTGTACTGAGTACAGAATTGTTTGTGATGAAACAAATAATACAAATGAATTGATTGAAGAAAATAAATTTGTAGCTGATATCTACATTCGCCCAACTTATGTGATTAACTTCATTAAGTTGAATTTCACAGCCGTTGGACAAACGGTTGATTTTAGAGACCTTGGCTTAGATTAATTTAACTAAAGGAGTTACCATGGGAATTAATGTCACTGCACTAAGAAATCGGCTAGTCGGAGGTGGTGCAAGACCATCTCTGTTCTTTGCCACAATTTATTTTCCTACGAATGTACAAGCGGCTCTTGATTCACTCGGTTTTGATACACAGGATATTTCATTCTTTATCAAAGCATCATCGATTCCTGAAAGTACATTGGGTGAAATTACAAAGACATTCCTTGGAAGGGATGTCAAACTTCCATCAATTGACCGAACGTTTGCACCATGGTCAGTTACAATCCTAAATGATGAGAATTATAAGATTCGTCACTTCTTCGAAGCATGGATCGAATACATCTCACCAGGTGCATCAATTTTTGAAGCACAATCAGGATTTGGTTCAACTGCTGGTGATAACGTGTATGGTCAAATGCAAGTTCATCAACTGCAAAAAGATGGTGGTATTTCAACACATACTGGAAATCCTGGTGGTCCTTATCTTGCATCTTATTATTTTAAAGATGCATTTCCAACCTCTGTAGATCAAATCACATTGAGTTGGGATGATAAAGATACTATTGAAGAATTTACAGTAACATTCGCATATCAGTACTGGGTGAAGAGTCCTTCAACATTGAATGTGACAGGAAATCAAACCGCAAATCCATTTACTGAAAATGAGAATAACATGCCTTCTGGTGTTGAAGGTGTGAATTATGAAACTCAATGGGCTCAACCGCAGTCGCCTTGATACATTATTGACAATATAAAACTTCGTCAAAGCCTGCATTTAAAACATGCAGGCTTTTTTTGGTTTTACAAATATAATAAATAATGTAAACAATAACAATAAAAAATGAGGAGTTTGAATGTCTACATTATTCGGCTGGAAGTTTCAAGAATCTCAAGACCGTACAGAACAAAATCTACAATCGTTCACCCCACCAGAAAATGATGATGGCTCTACCGTTGTAGGTTCTGCTGGTGTTTACGGCACCTATCTGAATCTTGAAACTAACTTTCAAAATGAATCTGATCTGCTTGCAAGATATCGTTCAATGATTATGCAACCAGAGTGTGAACTTGCCGTTGAAGAAATTGTGAATGAAGCAATTGTTGCAAATCGCAAATCATATCCTGTTCACATTGACCTTGACAATCTTGAAGATTATTCAGAAATGATTTGTCAGAAAATTTCTGATGAGTTTTACACTGTTCTTGATATCTTAAATTTTAAATATGTTGGTTATGAAATTTTTCGCAGATGGTTTGTTGATGGAAGATTATTCTTTCATGTGATGATTGACGTTGAAAAACCACAACGTGGTATTGTTGAGACAAGATTGATTGATCCATTCAAAATTAAAAAGGTTCGTCAACGAAAAGGTGCGGATGCAGATCAAAAGATTTCGGTAGGTCCACAAGAAATACAATTGAATCTTGAGTTTGAAGAATTCTACATGTATTCTGAAAGCGGAGTATTCTCACAAGATTCATATTCACAAAATACGGATCAACGAAATGTACTGAAAATCGCTCCAGAATCAATTGTCTATACTACTAGTGGTCTTTTAGATGAAAGACGCACCACAGTGATTTCCTACCTTCACAAAGCATTTCGTCCACTCAACCAAATACGAATGCTTGAAGATGCATCAATCATTCATCGTTTGAGTCGAGCACCATCAAGAAGAATTTTCTATGTTGATGTAGGAAACTTACCTGCTGCAAAAGCAAGACAATATTTGCAGACACTTAAAGATCAATATCGTAACAAGATGGTGTACGATAGCAAAACTGGTATGTTGCGAGATGACCGCAAATTTCAAACAATGCTTGAAGACTATTGGATGCCAAGAAGAAACGGAAGTGCAACCACAGAAATTGATACCTTGTCAGGAGACGAAGGTGGTTTCACACAACTTGACGAACTTGAATACTTTCAACGTCAATTATTCCGTTCGTTAAATGTACCAATTTCAAGAATGCAGCCCGAAAGCGGGTTCTCACTTGGCCGTGCTAGTGAGATTAGTCGAGAAGAATATAAGTTTCTAAGATTCGTTGAACGTTTGCGTTCACGTTTCTCAAACTTGTTTTTGGATCTTCTCAAGAAACAATTAATTTTAAAGAATATCATTTCACTTAAACAATGGGATGATATTAAAGATCAAATTCAATTCACATATGACCAAGACAGCAATTTCAATGCACTCAAAAGCCTTGAGGTTCTCACTGAAAAAATGAATGCTCTTCGTGATGCTGAAGAATATCGTGGCAAATATTTCTCTGCAAACTATATTCGCAAAAACATTTTGTTCATGACAGATGAAGAGATTGAAAAGATTGAAGAAGAGATTGGTGAAGAGAAATATGATCCACGATTCGCACCTCAAGAAGGTGAGCCTGGCTTCGGCATGGGCATGGATGGTGGAATGGGCGGAGGAGGAATGGGCGGTGACTTGTTCGGTGGCGGTATGGGCGGAGCCGATACTGGCATGGGACCATCACCTGGTGATGGAATGGTCAATGACTTAGGTGGTGGAGGAGGTGGCGCCAGTGGTGGCGGTGGCTCAACACCAGTAGATAATATAGGAGGTGTATAATGGAAGACGAAATTAAAAATCTAATTAAAAATGTAAATGATGGTAACATGCTTGGTACCAAAGAAAACTTTGATAATATTATTGCAAACAAAATTTATGATCGGCTAGAACAAAGAAAGGAAGAATTGTCACAAACACTTTTTAACCAAGCACCTACAGATGACAACGAAAACGAAGAATAATTTACTCACTCAGTTAATTAATAAAGATATCGAAAACTACTGGGCCGTATCAGAAGCATTCAATCCATTTCGTGATAATATTTTTGATAAGGCCGCAGAAAAGCTTGAAGATTTCACTCTTAAATCAATGAATTCAGGGGCAAATCACCTTGTAAATTTATTGAGCAAAGAGGGAAGACTTTCAAATAAGATGGTTGCTGTTATTCGGTATCATGCTAAAGAGGCAAGAAATCTTGATAAATTAATGGCTGACCATATAAAAAATAAAACAAAAGAAGTTGGTAAAAAGCGTTATCAGCCTGATAAAGATAAGATATTGATAAAATATCAAAAACATAAAGGATATCATCTGCAAAGAATAAACGTAGCAAGGGCTTTCATCAAACAACATAGATCAATTTTCTCTGATGACATACTAAGAATTGCGCAAAATCCAGGAGAACTCGAATCAAGAGATCCGAAAACTGGTGAAAAAAATAAACCAGAAAAAGCAGAAGCTCCACAAGCACCTACTAAAGAACAGTTAGATGCAATAGATAAAATCCTTGGTAAAGAAAAAGATAATGGAAAGAAATTTGCAAATGCGAAAAGCTTTGAAGATGATGCTCTAGACCAAGTTCTGACCAGAGATGCAAGAGATGTAGATTCAATGGTGCCGGGAGCAGGTGATTATGAAAAAAAGAAATTGGACCGTTATCGAGATAAATTAGACAGACAGGCAGGAAGAGCAAGGGCACCTCAATCGGGCGGAGGTGAGGAATGAAGTTTTTAACACTCAAAGACGTTCTTGAGGATGCAGATCGAGAAGCGTTTGACCGTAAGCTGAATCAATCTGATGATGATCGTAAAAAAGAAAAAGAAAAAAATGAAGATGAATATTGGGAGATGACCGCTGATATTGCAAAAGAAGCGGAAGATACAATTAAACTTATCAATACTATGCTTCGTGAATTAGCGATACTGTATAAAAAATGCGAAAAAGAATATGGAACAAATAAACGAATGCTTCAACAAGGTCTTGGTGAACTTGAAAAAATAGTTTATAGTGACCGAGGCTCCGCATTTAATATTTTTTCTCTTGCTATTCGAACCTTTCAAGATACATTTAAAAATCCTGAATTAACAAATCGAGAAAAAGTTACTAAACATAACATTCATTTTTTTGAAGAGCAAGTTCGTGCGTTTCATGATTGTTATATTTTGGCAACACATTTTTGTCAAACATCAATCACTGGTATGTCTGAACCGAAAGCGTTTTATCCATGGATAAAAAGATATGTTCCGATTGCAAAGAAACTTGAAAGTACTTCCGTTTATATGACAAAAACGAAAGGTATGTTCAATTCTGATTATCATATGTCTTCAGGATATGCAACGGAAAAGATGTTGGCTTTATTTGAAACATGCCGACAAATGGCTGAAAAAGCTTATGCTGAAAATACAAGTGATGAATGGAGTGACCTAAACGATAAAGGTTATGATGGTTGGAAAGGATTCATCAATGACCTAAAAAATCGTGATGCATATCCTCAATTCAAAGTTAAGTTTGATAGACTATCAAAGATTGCAAAAAGTTTTAAGGAAATGGAACCCGAAGATGATGAAGATGATGGAGATGATGGAGAGGAAAACTCAGATAATAAAAAACAAAAAGAAGAAAGAAAAGGAACTGGTAAACATGATGCATATGATGAAGGATCAGATATAAAACATGACATCAAATTTGATGATCCAGATAAATTTGGTTCAAAGTTGAGGTCGGTGTTACATCTAAAAGGAGACAAAAAGGTGTCTTATTATTCTGCACTTGAAAAATTGAATAAAGTTATAATGAGTCTTGAACCAAAACTATCACGGGAACAAAAACACGAAGTATTACAAAAATTTGTTAGTGAAAATATTGATGAATTAATTGAAGTATTATCACAACAAACTTTAAATGAATCATTACCCGGTATTCGTTGGCGTCGAAATAATCGTACAGGTCTCAACAAAGTTGTATTGACTTGTAAAGCAAATGAATACAAAAAATCTCTAAATAGAGATATCACGGTTTCAGGCAAAAAAGTAAAGGACATTATATGTTTGCCAAAGAGTGCAAAGCCCGCTGGTGAACGAATGAAGAACCGAAGGTCAGCATTAAAACGTTGGAAAACTCTGACTTCAAGACCAGCTAAACAGGCTAAAGCTAAATGGAAAAAGGCAGAAACTCGTAAACAATCTAAAACAATTAGGAAAGAGTCATGAAACTACTTGTCGAAAATTCTGAAGATATCAAAACCTTAGTTGAATCATCCGATGATGGCAAACGAACACACTATTTGTCTGGTGTTTTCATGCAGGCGGAAGAAAAAAATCGAAACGGACGTGTTTATCCTGAATCGGTTCTTGCAAAAGAAACTGAAAGATATATCAACGAAAAAGTAAAATCACAAAGAGCATTGGGAGAATTGAATCATCCTGCAGATCCGATGATCAATCTTGAGAGAGTTTCACATTTAGTAACTGAACTAAGTGTTGATGGTCATAATGTTATGGGTAAAGCAAAAGTATTAGATACACCATGTGGTAACATCGTTAAAGGTTTAGTCGATGGTGGAGTTAAATTAGGAGTATCATCTCGAGGTGTTGGATCACTGACTGAAAAAAATGGCGTTTCACTTGTAGGCGATGATTATCAATTGGCAGCAATTGATATTGTTTATGATCCTTCTGCACCAAAAGCTTTAGTTGATATGGTCATGGAATCAGTAGATTGGATTTGGAACGAAGAAACAAAATCATTCATGCGTACACAAGCCGAAATTACTGAAAGCAATTCGACACATCCTAACATGTTAGGTTTTCTAGATACACTGGTTGAAATTAAAAGTGAGATCAAGAATCTACAAGATCGATATCAAGTATTGGATGTACAAAATCGAGAATTGAAATCTCTTGTTGAAGACTACCAAAAAGATCAACAATCAAAGCGTGAGCTAAAGTTGGAGCAACTTTTGGAAGACACAAGAACTTCAATTGAAAAAACTGTAAAGCAGAAACTTCACCAAAAGCGTGAAGAAGAAACCTTAAAACTTTTTGAAGAGTTTATGAACAAAGTTTCAAAAGCTTGAAATATATAAATAAAAGTTAAATGGTAAAAATTAACAAACCTTTCATGAAAAAGGAATCTTATGACTAAACCAGAAATTGAAAAAAAAGTGATGGAGGTCTTGAAAAAAGAACTTCCAGGAGATGCTGATTTTTCAAAGTCAACACCTCTTGGGAGCATTGATGAAGTCAAAGCCAAGATTGATGGTGGAAGCACAGATGCACTTGTAAAGAAAATTCTGTCTGCCGTTGGTTCAAAAGCTACCGCAACTTCTGTTAGCATCGATGATAAGACAACCGTATCTTCATTGGTCAATCAACTTGCTGATGAAATGAATGATGATATGGTTGAAGAAGCAAAGAAGCGAAAAGCCAAAAGAGAAGAAGATAAAGAAAAAGATTTGGCAGAAGCAAAAGATGATGATGACGATGATGACGATGATGATAAGAAAAAGAAAAAAGATGATGACGATGATGACGAAGAGGATCTTGATGAAGCAAAAAAGAAAAAGGCAAAGAAAGATGATGAAGAAGATCTAGCGGAAGCAAAAGATGATGATGAGGATTCCGATGATGACGATGATGACAAGAAGAAGAAAAAAGATGATGATGACGATGATGAGGAAAGCCTCGATGAAGCAAAGAAAGCAAAAAGAGAAGAAGATAAGAAGAAGGCAAAAGAAGAAATGATGGAAGACATCAATAGCCTCTTTGCATCTGAAGATACTCTGACCGAACAATTTAAAGAGAAGGCTGCATTGATTTTTGAAACTGCACTCAATCGCAGAATTGATCAAGAAGTTGCCATTGTTAAAGAAGAACTCGAAGAGTCCTACAACAACAACTTGAAAGAAGCAGTTGAAGCCCATGCAGAGCAATTGCATGAGGAATTGGATAATCTTACAGGTAAGATTGATGAGTATTTGACCTATGTTGCTGAAGAATGGATGAAAGAAAATGAATTGTCTGTTGAAAAAGGTATTCGTACCGAAATCACTGAGAACTTCATTTCCGGACTAAAGCAATTGTTTGTAGAAAACTATGTTGATGTTCCGGAAGGAAAAGAAGATTTGCTTGAATCTCTTGAAGAGAAGAATGTTGAACTTGAAAATCAAATCAACACTCACCTCAAGCGCAACATGCGATTGAAAAAATCTCTACAAGAAGAGAAGAGAAAGAACATTATTTTCGAAGCGACACAAGAATTGTCACTTGCTGAACGAGAGCAACTTTCTGAATTGGCAGAATCTGTTGATTTTGAAGATGAGCAGGAGTTTGGTAAAAAAGTACAAATTCTAAAAGAACATTATTTTGCAGAAAATGATAATAGTGCGCAGAAGTCAGATATGATTGAGGATGAGCAACAACAGTCCCAAACATTGACTGAAGATTATCATGTAGAAAAGCAACCTGTATCTGCGATTGACATTTACAAAAACGCAATTTCTAGCTTTAATCGATTTTAAATATAATAAATTACTAAATATAGTAAAATAAGTTATTGTATTTAAAGTATTAAAAAACTAAAAGGAGTAATATGGTACTTAACGAACAAGCAAGTGCAAAATGGCAGCCCATCCTCGAGCATGAGTCATTGCCAACAATTGATGATTCTTATCGAAAAGCCGTAACGGCAGTCCTTCTTGAGAATCAAGAAAAAATGATGCGAGAACATGCAGCACAACAAAGAGGAAGTGGATTGTTCTTGACTGAGGATCCCTTGGGTTCTGGTATGGACGTTTCAAATTATGCTTCAGGTACTGGTGATGGTAGAAATGCTTATACACCTGCATCACAGCATTCAATGGGTAGTGTACAGTATGTAGATCCTGTTTTGATTTCTCTTGTAAGAAGAACTATGCCGAAGTTGCTTGCATATGATCTTTGTGGTGTTCAGCCATTGACTGGACCAACTGGATTGATCTTTGCAATGCGTTCACATTATGGAACTGGAGATATGATTGTAAATGAAGGAGACCCGGTAAACAGCGAAGCATTGTTTAACGAAGCTGATTCAGGTTATTCTGCTGACCCTGCTAATAAATATGGAACATCCAAAGGTGGTGCCCATGCTGCATATGCACCAGCAAATGACCCAACAAATATTTTCTTTACTGCTACTGATGTTAACGATGTAACCGGTTATGGTGTACCTACCTCCGTGGGTGAAGGTATGCATTCTGGTAAGGCTGGTTATCCAGACATGCAAGAAATGTCATTCAGTATTGAGAAGATGTCTGTCTCAGCACAAACCAGAAAGTTGCGTGGACAGTACACTCTTGAAATGGCACAAGACTTGAAAGTAACTCATGGTCTTAATGCTGAGAGTGAACTTGCAAACATTCTTTCAAATGAAATTCTTGCTGAAGTAAACCGACAAGTTATTCGAACAATTTACACTGTTGCAAAGCCTGGTTGTAAAAATACTTCAACACCTGGTGGATACTTTGACCTTCTTGTTGATTCAAATGGACGATGGTCTGTTGAGAAGTACAAAGGTTTGATGTTCCAGTTGGAAGTTGAAGCAAACCAAATTGCAAGAGAGACACGTCGAGGTAAAGGAAACGTAATCGTTTGTTCTGCTGACGTTGCATCTGCATTGAACATGGCAGGAATGCTTGATTATTCTTCAAACATGAAAGTATCTTTGAAGAATGATGAGACAACTGACTTGTTTGCTGGATTGTTGAATGGTCAATTTAAAGTTTACATTGATCCATATTTGCCAATGAATGCACAAAATGCTATGGTAACTGTTGGATACAAAGGAACATCTCCGTATGATTCTGGTGTATTCTATTGCCCATATCAGCCACTGCAAATGCTGAAGGCACAAGATCCTGCAACCTTCACACCAATCGTTGGTTTCATGAGCCGTGATGCAATGGTAGCAAATCCATTCTCACAAATTAATGATACAACCGGAAAGCCTGTGCGTGTTAAAGGTGATGGTGTTCAAGCAAATGTTAATGTTTATTACAGAAAGTTCCGAGTTACCAACTTGAACTAATATCTTAAACATTTTCTAGCCATTAAGGGAGGGGTTTTTACTCCTCCCTTTTTTTGTTTCTTCTTTCCAAAATATAAACATGGACACTAACACTCAAATAAGTTTATATAGTGATGTAAACAAGATCATCAATAGTTACCTAACAAGAAATGAGGACATTTCGAATGATGATGATGCTGATCCTGAAGTTGAAAAGGCAGAGACAGATGCTAATAAAAAAGGACGAGAAGCAACTGTTGCCAAAATTGCAGCACTCAAGGCGCAAATTCGTGACCTTGAAGCAAAGCTCAATGAAGAAGAAGAGGTTGAAGAAGATAGCCCAGAGCCTGTTGAAGCAGAAGAAAATCCTGTCGGTGAACCACCGAAGGAAGTTACTGAAGATGACAAAGATGGTGGACCTTCTTCAAAAGATTTGATGTGCCAAATACATCAATCTGTCACAAACATGATGAAACAAATTGAAGATAGTGAGAATCTACCTGATTGGGTACATTCAAAGATTGCAGTAGCAAATGATTATGTTGTTAAAGTTGGTTCTTTCCTTGATGCAAAGAACAAGAAATCATCTGACCAACAAGCCGGACCAACATCACCAACAACGCCACCCTCACCAGCACCATCGGCAGCGGGAATGCCTGCACCAGGCGGAATGCTTCGTAGTGCTTTAGGCGCACCTCCAACACCAGGACCATACGGACCATAAATGAGAAAAATTAGCAAGTATATGATGGCTTTGATGATCGTTTTAATCATGCCATTTTTTGCTAATGCATCTCATGAAGTCGGAGAAAAATTTGTAGCAAACGGTAGAAATTTTGTCTATATTGATCGTTTCATTTCAAGAGGCAAAATTCTCTATCCGATTTTCTATCAAGTTCGTGAAGACATTTATGCCTATGCTTTGCCATACGTTGTAGTTGAATTGAAGAACATTTACTATGATGTTGAAATAGCAAAGCGATTGGGCGTAAGATATACAACTTATGCTGATTTGGGAATCACACTATTTGAAGTTGACAATCCAACTCAAGTGACCGAAATCATGCGTGAACTTGAAAAAGAACCAATGGCAGAATATGTTGAACTTGCCTTGGTTGAGGGATTCTATGAAATTGATGTTCCTGGAATTTGGAACGATAAAAACATTCAATGGTTCGATAAATGGTAATCAATGGCTTCATTTCAATCAACTCTTCGCAATTCATTTGAAACATTAACAACAGATGATATTTGTGATATTGAACATATAGGTAAACAAGACGGAGACATTCTTGTTTGGGATGCTGAGAGCAATAACTGGAAATTGTATCACGGTTTATTCTCAAGAATCAAAGCTGCCAGCCTTTTATGGTATGGCACTTTTGGTTCAAATGGTATCCATAAAGTTGTTTATGGTGGAGAAGAACGTGATATGAACATTGACTTTTATGGTGGTAAAGCATATGCTGAGATTCTTGTTTCAAAATCACAAGTGCTTACTGAACCATGGGACAACTGGATTGATGGTGCAAACAAGATGCAAAGTTATAACTTAGCGACACACAAAGGTCTCAACTATGAGACTGGTGAAAGTTCTGTTTGTATTGCACCAGAAATCTGCACAAGTTTACTACTCACTGCAAAAACATCTTACACTGGTGGCATCAACCATAATGAAGTTGCCTCAACAACTCATCTATCGACAGCAAATCGTGCTGAGTTTATTGACTACTTCACCGGTCAAATACCAGGCTTTGAACAACTT
>Ga0255759_10002301_pt1 | contig 17060 bp, 13 predicted proteins | sample 101ome_20_FD_179959 | JGI IMG/M metagenome (GOLD analysis project Ga0255759, IMG submission 179959) | Coastal salt marsh microbial communities from the Groves Creek Marsh, Skidaway Island, Georgia - 101404AT metaG (version 2) | ecosystem: Environmental > Aquatic > Marine > Intertidal zone >...
ACATAATTCTTTAATTATTAGTGTAATACATTAAATAATTAGTCAATAAAACATGAAAAATATTCTTATTACAGGAGGTGCTGGTTATATCGGTAGTCATGTATGTCATCTATTAATTGATCAAGGCTTTAAAGTTACCTGTATTGATAGCTTAATCACTGGAAACAAAAATCTCCTACCAAAAGAAGTTAAGCTTGAAATATTTGATGTTTCAGAAAAAGAAAAGGTCTCAAACTTAATTAAATCAAATAATTTTGATTTAGTAATGCACTTTGCGGGCCTTATACGGGTTGATGAGTCTGTTGAGCAACCAGAGAGATATAGGGATTTTAATTTTGTCAAAGCAAAAAGCTTTTTAGAAACCTGTTTTGAAAATGATTTAAAAAAGGTAATTTTTTCCTCAACTGCTGCAGTTTATGGAAACCCTAAAAATGATAAGGTAAGTGAGGATGACCAAGTAGATCCCTTAAATCCTTATGCTTCATCTAAATTAGAATTAGAAAATTTTATTAAAGAAACTTCAACTAAATACAATTCCAAGTATGTGATTTTAAGATACTTTAATGTTGCTGGTGCAGATGAACAAATGAGAACAGGGTTAATTTCTAAAGTATCAACCCATTTAATTAAAGTAGCTTCAGAAGTTGCAACAAATAAAAGAGATCATTTAATAATTAATGGTGATGATTATGATACACCGGATGGAACTCCAGTAAGAGATTATATTCATGTATCTGATCTAGCAGATATTCATTTGGTCTCAGCTAGACATTTAATTTCTGGAGGGCAATCTGATTTATTCAATTGCGGCTATGGCAATGGATATAGTGTTAAAGAAATAATTAAAAATTTAAATAATCTTTTAAAAGAAGATATAAATGTAAAAACTGGACCAAGACGAATTGGTGATAGCAAAATGATAATATCAAATGTTGATAAATTTAAAAAATATTTTAAATGGCAGCCAAAACATAATGATATAAAAAAAATTTTAAGAACAGCGATAGACTGGGAAAAAAAATTAGTTAATAAAAATTAACCTTTATTAGAAAAAATATTTTTAACTTGTTCGTTAAGATCTAAATTACTTTTTGTTTCTATTTTTTTATGATCAATAACATTAACTTTTGGTTTAACATCATTGCTAAATACATTAGTTAAAACATTGGTATCATTTAAAGCATCATTAACAGAATTTATTTTAGAAATTAAATTACTTCTTTGTTGTTCATATTTTTCTATCTCGCTTTTAAGAATTTCAAACTTTTTCTTAGTTTCCATTAGTTCTGAACCTAGTCTTACATTCTCTTCTTGATAAAAATCTACTCTAGAGCTTGAGTTGTGCCCCAAGTTTTCAGCTGGTTTGAAATTATTATTTTTTAAATGTTCATCAATTTTTAAATTTAAATCTGAAATTTCTTTTTTTAGTCTTTTATTGCTCTCTAAAAAAGTATTTTGAATAGTTTGATATTGTAAATCAATCTTTTGATCTAATTTTTCAATTTTTGAATTATCAAAGTTTAATTTGTTAACTGGAAAATTTTTATTAGACGAAATTTTATCAATTAAGCTATTAATAGTTTTTAAAAATTTATCTTTTATTTTCATTGTAGCTTTACTATTTAAAATAAACTTAGTAATTTTTATAATTTCTATGACAACCTTGTCTAAAAATAAATCAAAATTATTTTGCTGATAAACCCAAAGATCTTCTTTATTTAAAAAGTTGTTCTTAAAATTAAGAATTTTATTTTGCAAATCAACACTAGTCATTTTGATTCAACCTAAGGTTTAATCAAATTTTTGTCAATACTATGGGTGTTTATTTTGAGTCTTTATGATTTTGTAAATCGACTCAAATTTGCGCCTTTTTGACTCATTTCACTTTCTATCCATTGATAAGTTTTTGTTAATCCTTCTTTCAAACTCATTTTATAGCTCCAATTTAAAACTTTTTTTACAAGGTCATTGTTGCTTGATCTTCCTCTAACTCCTTTAGGTTTATCTAATTGATAATTTTTCTTAAATTCTCCTCCACCAGATATTCCTTCTATAATCCCAATCATTTGATTAATTGAAACTTGCTCATCACTTCCAATATTAACTGGCTCTGAATAATCAGACTCGAATAATCTTAAGGTTCCCTCAACACATTCATCTACATATAAAAAAGTTCTAGTTTGTTCACCATCTCCCCAAACATCAATAGTATCATTCTTATCTTTTCTAGCTTGTATTACTTTTCTGCATAAAGCAGCTGGAGCTTTTTCTCTTCCACCATCATATGTTCCATATGGTCCATATATATTGTGATATCTTGCAACTCTAACTTCTAAACCGTAGTCTTCCATAAAATGTCTACACATCCTCTCACTAAATAACTTTTCCCAACCATATCCATCTTCTGGATCTGCCGGATAAGCATCTTCTTCTTTTAGGCCCTCTATGAAAACATCTTGCTGTTTTGTTTTATTATAAGCGCATGCACTAGATGAAAAAAAATATCTTTGAACTTTATTTTCATTACAAGCAATTAGTAAGTTGGTATTAATTAAAACTGATTGCATACATTCAGCTTTATTGTTTTCAATAAATCCCATGCCTCCCATATTACAAGCCATATTAAAAACATAATCAACACCTTCAGTAACTTTTCTACAATTTGATATATCTTTCATATCTGTTGAGTAATGATTTTCAACAGTATCAAAATCTTGAAACCAATATTCTTTTGGTTTTATATCTGTTGCTACAACTGAATTGCCATTATCCAAAATTCTTTTAACAAGATGACCACCTATAAAACCACCAGCTCCAACAATTAAAACTTTCTTGTTTTTATCCATTCTAAATAATTATCCTAATATTTTACAATAATTTTTGAAATAAAAACATCAAAAAAAAGTTTGAAACTTTTCATATATCTTCCAAAAAAAATTTTGGGACTAAATATTATTCTTATTAACCATCCTAGGTATAAATTATCTATAAATTTATTTATAGGGGCCTGTTCTCCTGTAAAATATGAAATAGCTCCACCTGTACAAATAATAGTTGTTTTAAACTTAATATTTTTTTTAATATACAATCCTAGGATTTCTTGGGTACCACCACCTAAATTCGTTATAATATAATTTGGTTTAATTTTATTCAATTTTTTTAAGAGTTTTTTATCATTTATTTTTTTTTTATAAATTGGTGCAAGATAATTGTTAAGATTTTTTATTCCCATTTTTTTAAAAAAAGCAATATTTATTTTCTTAACTTTATAAGTTGGATCAATACAGAAAATTTTTTGATTTTTATTACTTTTCAGAAATTTAAAAAAATATTTTAAAAACCTATATCCAGATAGTTTTGATACATTTATTTTTTTTAAAAATTTTAATAACAATACAAAGTATCCACTATCAAAAAAAACATATTCTGCTTCAATCAAAGATCTGTGGTAGTCCTTGTTGTTATTAATCATCGTTAAAGCTGGAGCAGCAGGAAAAACCAAAAGACCTCTTTTTTCTAAAAAAAAATTTGAATTAATTTTTTTTAAGTTTATGAATTTTATATTATTGAATATTATGTATTTAATCATTTTAAAATAGTATATAATTTTTTAGCTAATGATTTTAAGTAATATTAATCCATATAAAGAGCCATCATTCTCCTTTAAAAATCGAATGTACAGACTAGTTTGGTCCATAATTCAAAATACTATTTTCAAATACAGTCCAAGAAATTTTCACATTTTTAGAAAATATATTCTTGTATTATTTGGTGCTAAAATTGGAAATAATACAAACATTTATAACTTGGTTCGAATATGGTCTCCAAAAAACTTAATTATTGGAAACAATGTTGGTATTGCAAACAACGTTTATTTATTTAACATTGACATTATTACTATTGAGGACTTTGTCTCAGTGTCAGAAGGTAGTTTTTTGTGCACTGGGTCACACGATTATAATTTAAAAAATTTTCAACTTATTAGTAAGCCCATATACATTGAAAAATATGCTTGGCTTTGCGCAGAATGTTTCATTCACCCTGGGGTAAAGATTAAAAAAGGATGTGTTGTTGGTGCCAGAGCGGTTGTAACAAAAAGTCTAATTAATGATTATGAAGTCGTTTCAGGAAATCCAGCAAAAACCATAAAAAAAAGAATAATTTCAAAATAGTTTCATAATGAGTGCTAAAAATAAAATTACAACGATAATACTCACACACAATGAGGAGCTACATATAAAAAGATGTATTGAGTTGGCTAAAACTTACTCGAATAAAATATATATTGTTGATTCATATTCAGATGATAAGACAGTTGAAATTGCTAAATCTATAGGAGCCAATGTTTTACAAAATAAATTTATAAACTACTCTCAACAGTTTTCTTGGGCTTTAAGAAATATAAATATTAAAACAGAATGGACCCTTAGATTGGATGCTGATGAATATCTGGAAAAAAAATTAGTAGATGAAATAGATCAAAGAATTGACAAACTTCCTAGTAACATTGTTGGAATAAATTTTAAAAGAAAACATATTTTTATGAATAAATGGATAAGGTTTGGTGGAAGATTTCCATTGATACTTTTAAGACTTTGGAGGACAGGTCAAGGATATATTGAAAACAGATGGATGGATGAACATATTATTTTAAATAATGGCAAAACAATTACTTTCAAAGAATGTTTCTGCGATCATAATTTAAAAAACTTAAAATTTTTTATAAAAAAACATGATTGGTATGCAGATAGAGAGGCTGTAGATATTTTAGCTAAAAAGATGAATTTATTTAATCAAAATAATAATTTAAATTTAAAGAACAGTTCATTCAAAGCAAGTTCGACTAGAATCATTAAAAACAATATTTACAATAATCTTTTTTTCGGTATCGGTCCTACCTTATATTTTATTTATAGATATATAATTCTTTTAGGATTTCTAGATGGTAAAGAAGGTTTAATATATCATTTTCTTCAAGGATTTTGGTATAGATTTTTAATAGATGCAAAAGTCTTTGAGTTTTATAATGAAATTAAAGATTTAAAATCAGTTCAAGATAAAATTAAAAAATTAAGTGAAATAACAAATTTAGAACTAAATAGTAAGACTTAAATATTAGCTAATATTTAATAAAATATTATTTTAATAATTAATATGCATGATGCTCAAAATAATCAGTATAAATTTTCCACAAACATTTTTTTTGTTATACTAATTATTTATGGTTTATTTAGCTCTTCCACTCCAGATCAAATTACACCTATTGAAATTTTAATTGGCATATTTTTATTAATTTTTGTTGGAACAGAAGGTATCAAAGAGTTACTTCAATCAAAGATCGATCATACTACAGATCAAGAAATTATAATTCCAAATATCATCAAAATTAGCTTTTGGTATCTAGTTTTTATTCCAAGTTTTCTTGGCTTAATTGTTTATGAAAATAGTTTAAAAAATTGGTTAAGAGATATAATACCACTTTTTTATCTATTTTTACCGCTACTGCTTATAAAAAAAATTAATAAAATTCCAAAAAAATTGTTTTTGATTAGCATAATGGGTCTTTCTATTGTTGGCTTGTTATTTTCAATTAAATTTTATGTAGGCGCAACTGGAGGGTTTGGAGATATAGGATCAGGCCAAATAATTGGAACAAATAGAGATAATACAATGCAAGATCCTGCTGTTCAATTAACTTTAAGCTTAGGAACCTGTCTTTCAATTTGGTTATTACTTAAGGGAAAATTAGTACAAGGCTTGTCAATAGCATCTATATCACTAATACCATGGACTGTTATGTTTGCGGCAATTGTTAGGGGGCCAGTATTTTTTACCTTCTTATCTATAATAATTTTAATTATTTATTGGTTTATAATTAATAATAAACGTCTTAGAGCTTTATTTTTTTTATTTCTAGTTGGTCTTCTAATAATCAACTTTGGGCAAAATATAGTCGATATAATAAAAAACTCTATAAATTTGCTGATAGAAAAACAATTAGAACATGGTTTAAATTCAAGAGATATTGAGCTTCAAGTAGTGATTGGTTCTTTAAATAAAAATATTTTTAGCTTCTTTTTTGGTAATGGCTGGGGGTCATTAATTGAGATACCTAATATTGCAATAATAAGAAATATGCATAATATTTTTTTTTATTTTTTATATAAATCTGGTTTTGTTGGCTTTGTATGTGTAGGACTTTTTTTCTTATGGATAACAAAATTTATTTTTTTAATTGCTTTTAGGAGCATTTTTTTTACTTTAGTTCTAATTGCTTTAATTAATCCATTTATATATGGGTCAATGTTTCAACCGATGTATAAATCATTATCTTTTGGAGTAATCATGATTTTATTCCCACTTATGAATAATCTATATAAAAAAGATGAGTTTAGTAAATGGCTATAAAACTTGCGATGATTAAAAATTATGGCTTAACTTTTAAGAATTTTTTTTTAAATTCATTTTTTCGGATTACTGGTTACCTATCAAGATTCTTTCTTTTTATTTTATTACTTAGACATTTAAATCTTGAAGATTTTGGTCAATATGGATTAATAACAGTAAGTGTTATTATATTATATCAAATATTTGGACTAGAATATCATAATTATTATTCAAGGTTATTGGCAAAAAAAGAAGTTAGGTATTGGGGTAAAATTATAATTAATACCCTAATAGTATCGTTTTTTAGTTTTTTTATTTTTTTTGTGTTGTTATTAATTTTTTATAATTATATCAAAACTTCTTTTAATTTTATATTTATCATTTTTTTCATAATAGTCATAGAATATCTTTTAACAGAATTAATTAGACTCTATTACATTAATGGTAATACTCAAAAATATAATTTTTTTGACTTTTTAAAAAAAATTTCTCTACCTTTTATAATTTTATTTCAAGTATTAATGGGTGTTGAATTAAATTTAGAATTAATACTTTATGATTGGATCGTGGGATTAATTTTAATTTCTTTTTTTTTAATTATTTCGTTAAGAAATCTTAAAATTATTTTTAAAAAGAAATATTTTAAAGCAGATAAAAACTTTATTTATTTAGGGTTAAAAATTAGTTTTATTTATTTAATATCTTTGATTTTTCAAAACACTATTTTTGTTATAGATAGATATATAGTAAAATTTTATTTCGATACAAATTTCTTAGCAGCATACATATTTTTTATATCTATAGCCATAATGCCCTATAATTTTATTCAAGGACTAATTTTTAGTAAATATTTTAAGAATATGGTAAATATATCCAATGAAAAGATCGAGTTTCTAAAAGAGTCTTTAAGAATATTATTAAAGGTTTTTATTACATTAATAGTATTTAATTTATTAATAATTCTTTTAATTGAAGAAATAGTGAAACTTACAAACAAAAATGAGTTATTAGAATACACTACTTTTTTAAATTATATATTGATAATAGGTAGTTTATTTAGCTTGAAAAAAACTTTTGATTTCATTTTACATGCTACAAATTATGATAAATTAATATTAATATCTAACGTAATTTTAACATTAACATTCATTACAATATTAATTATTTTCAAGGATAATTTTTTTGAAAAAACTTTTTTATATTCACTAATAATTGCTTTTATTTTAGCTATATTATTTAATATTTTTAATTTAATTAGATATAAATTAATTAGAAAATGACTTTAAAGATTATAAATCCAAGAAAACTTTTAACTTCAAATAGGATGGATTTAATAAGCAAAATTTACTTAGCAAAAAAAATATTAAATAAAAAAAACAAGTTATATGAAGAAACTCAATATTTAGAAACAATAAAATATATAAATTATTTTGTAGAAAAAGATAAAAAAAACAAGGTAGGTAAAAAAAAATTTTTAAAAGATTTTAATTCTATTATTAACTCTATTAAAAAAAAAGGATTTAGTAAAAAATTTCCTTTATTAGTCGATAAAAAAACTAAAACACTTGTTGACGGTGCTCACAGACTTTCGGCAGCAATAGCTTTAAATTTAAGAAAAGTTTACTATATAAATGTAAATAAAGGAGTTATTAATTTAGGGTATAAAGATTTTATTAATAGATTAATTCCATATAATTATATTGAAAATATTGCTTATAAATTTTGCTTACTTGATAAAAATACAAGATTTATATTTTTATGGCCAAATGTTAATTTTGAAAAAAATGAGTCATTTTTAATAAGAAATATTAATAAATTTGGACATATAATTTATAAAAAAAAAATACTACTAACTGATAGGGGTAAAATTAATTTAATCAAAAATATCTATAAAAAAGAAAAATGGGTTTTGAGAGATAACAATAATAATTTTGGAATACGCAACAAGTCATTTAATTGTTTTAAAGATAAAAATTATTTTAATTTATTTATTATTAAAAAAAGGGGGAATTTATCTAAATTAAAAAACAATTTAAGAAATAAATTTGGTTTTGGTAAACACTCTTTACATACAAATGATAAATATCATGAAACAGTTGAACTTGCACAAATTCTCTTGAACCAAAATTCTTTACATAACTTAAATTACAGAATAGAAAATAAATTCTCTTGGCATCAAAAGCTTCATAATGAATTTAAAAAATGGATTAAATTAAACAATTATTCAATTGAAGATTTTTGTATTGAAGGAAGTTCTGTTCTTTCAGCTTATGGATTAAGATCATCAAGAGATATAGATTACTTATCAAATTATGATATTAAAAAAAAATTAAAATATAAAGAAATTTCCGATTCTTCGCTTGAAAATAAAAAATATTTTAGAAATATTGCTGATTTAATTAATAATCCAATAAATTATTTTTATTATGAAGGTTTAAAGTATCTAAATTTGAAAAATATTAAGTTAAAAAAAAATAAAAGAAGAGAATTAAAAGATATACAAGATTTACAATTAGTAGATAAATTGAAAAATAAAACACCAGATGAATTTTTATACAAATTAAATTTTCGAGATTGTTTAAATTTAATTTTCATAAAAAATCTTGTTAAATTTTTTTTATTAAAATTAAGATTTTACTATTTTAAAGTATTTATAAGTTAAAACTATGCGCCTTTATATTTTATTATGGCGTAAAATGTCTTAAATATAATGTACAAATCTAAATAATTCGTCCAATTACTCAAATACCATAAATCATACTCCATTCTTCTTTTCATAGTTTCTGGACTAGGTGTGGCTCCTCTTAAACCATTTACCTGCGCCCACCCTGTAAGACCAGGATTGCATTTATGTCTTTTAAGAAAATTACTAAACAAAGAAGAATATTGAATATCATGCTCAACCATATGTGGTCTTGGACCAACAATTGACATATCCCCTTTTAAAACATTCATAAACTGAGGCAATTCGTCGATGCTATATCTTCTAATTAATTTACCAATTTTCAAAAGCCTTTTATCGTCTTTTGTAACTTGCAACGTCCTATCAAATGAGGTTTTTTTTAAAGATCGTAATTTATAAATTTTAAATCTTCTTCCATCCCATCCAGTTCTATTTTGAGTAAAAATGAAAGGAAATCCATCTTCAATATAAATTGCAATAATTGATATAATTAAAATAGGTGAAGCTAAAATTAAAAAAAATATTGATAAGATTTTATCAATTAATATTTTCAAAAATAAATTAACACCATAAAATCTTGATTTTTCATAAAATTCAAAATCATATTTATTAGCTAGAAGTTTTTTTCCTTGTACGTTAAATGCTACATTATCTAATTTAATATTAAGTGTATCTACAGAAAATTTAAAAATTTTTGACAATATATATTCTTTATTTTTTTTTCCATTTAGTATCCAAATTTGTCCCAAAGAATGATACTCAAGAATAGATCTTATATCATCATTTTCATTAAAAATAGGAAATTTAATTTCACTCTTGACTAACTTTAAATTTAATTTTTGATAGTCTGTGATCATACAACATTTAAATATTAAAATTTTATCAAATTTATCATTTATTATTTTTGAAATTTCATCATATGTTCCAACTAACATTACATTTTTTTGAATTATATTTTGGTCAATTAACTTTTTATATAAAAAATTAAAATATAATTTAGATATAAACAAGATGAGTATATGAAAAATTAAATTATAAAATAATTCGAATTCCAAATTAAAATTTATATTAAAGATAAATATTAAAGATAATGTAACACAATACGAAGTAATAAGATTTGCAAAATCTTCTTTGAGAAAAGATATAAAATTTTTTTGATAATCACTGCGGTTTTTTAAAAATAAAGAAAATATAAAATAAATTACAACAATAAAAAATGAAAAAAGATAATAATTAGAGTTTTTAAATAATCCAAAGTTAATAAGATCATAAATTGAATTTTTACTTAAAATTACAAATAAATAAGTTGAAAAAAATAACGTTAATGACTTAATAAAATTAACAAATAAAATATAACCTGAGTCATCATTTTGAAAAACTTTTTCAAGACGAAACATTATTAACTTTTAGTATAATATTCTGGAGAGTAGCTATAATAATAGCTGTAATAACTATCTTTAGAGGTATCTAAATCATTAATAACAATTCCATTTATTTTAGCACCTACATTCTGTATTTTCTTTATTGAAGACATAAAAGTTGCTGTCCTAGTTTCATCTGATCTTATTACAAATAAGTTATAATCTGATGCTTGAGCCAATATTAATGTATCTGATACAGGTTGAACTGGTGGGGAATCAACAATTACATAATCATATTCTATTTTTAACACATCTAAAAATTTCTTTATTTGTTCTTTGTTCACAATATCTGACATATCAAACCTTTTCTCACCGGATGTAATAATATTTAAATCTGTTCCTGGAACTTTAAATATTACATCATTTAATTGTGCGTTACCCGAAATTATCTCTCCTAAGCCTAAGATTTCTCTATCAAATTGATAAAACCCGTTTAAAACTGACGGTCTTCTTATATCTGCTTCAATAAATAATACTTTATTTGTTTTTTCTAAAGAAAGAGCAAGGTTGAAAGCAAATGTTGTTTTTCCTTCAGAGGGATTTGATGATGTAACCATGTAACTTTTATTTTTTGAAAATTTTGACTCAATTGTGGTTCTTGAAGATCTGATTGCTTCTGCAAAACTTGATGCGCCATCCTCAACAAACATTTGTAATATATGATAACCTCTTTTAAGTTTTTCTACTCTAGGCAAGATACCAACTTGCGGTATATTTAATGAGTCTATTGCCTCTGGACTTTTAATCACAGATGAATTCATTTCTCTAAAGTATAACAAACCATAGATGCCAAAAAAAGAAATGAAAAAAGCGATTATAAAATTTTTTGTTGGTTGAGGAGAAAATGGATCCTCAGGTAAATTTGGTGTCTCAATTACTTTTAGCCTTGATACTTGAAGATTTTGAGCTTCATTTGTTTCTTTAACTCTTTGTAAGAAAGAATCATATAATTTTCTACTACTTTCAACTTCTCTTGAGAATTTTAGCATACCAGCTTCTTTTTCCTCGATTATTCTAAGCTCATCAGTTGCTTTTTGAAGTTCTTCCTTGGATAATTTTATAAAATTATCAAGATTACTCAATTCAAAAGCCTTCTGTTGAATATTTTCATCCAAGATATCTTTTAATTGCAATTTAAGATTATCATTTAAATCATTGGCTTGAATAATTTTAGGATGTTGATCTGTATAAATTAATGATAAAGATTGGATATTGCTTTCATTTGCAGTTAAACTTGCTTTAATATTTGATATCTCGTCTCGCGATCTTAAATCTTTAATAGCTAACAAGGCATCAACATCGCCATCTGCAACTTTTATCGACAATAAATCATTTTGTTGTTCTTGATAATTTTTTTTTGCATCAACAATTCTTGTTGATATTGATTGAATTTCTTTAATTTTCAATTCTTTTACATTTCCAGTATCAACCAAATTATTTTCTTTTTTATAGTTAGATAGTTGTTTTTGAGCAATATCCATTTGTGCAACAAGTTCCTTTAATCTTTCGGTAATCTTTTGATTAGCATAATTCGTTATTTTTATTTTGCTATCTATTTCATACCTTTGATATGAATCTATAATAGATACTAAAGCTAATTGAGATATTTTAGGATTTGTAGAAACAAACGATAGCTCCAAGACATCGCTTCTAGGCAAATTTTTGACTTTAAAATTCTCTGTTAAAATAATTTTTAGAAAATTTTCATCGATAATCTTTTTTCTTGTAAAAATTCTTTGAAAAAAATTTTGCTTAGTCTCAGAATAAAGATTTTTGAATTTCATAGAACTTTTTTTATCTTTAACTATGTACTCTTGAACCTCATCGCTTTTTAAAATCGCCATTTGGTTGTTAATCCTATTGCTTTGTACTTCAATTGAGTAAACTTCTTCAATATTCACAATTTTATTTTCTTCAGGTTCTATGACTATAGTAGCTTTACTAAGATATTTTTTTTCTTGATTTAGGGATATTAACAGAATTAATAAAGACAATATAATAGATAACGTTAAAAGATTTTTTAAATTTTTTTTTGCAACTAATAGAAAAAATTTTAAATCTCCTACATCAAAAATATTTAATAATGAATTTAGTCTTTCAATCATAATGCAAATTTCAATTTTTAATTGTTTTAAGATAAAATTTCAATAATTTATCAAAATAGAAGCAAAAAAACCTATAAATGACTCATTTTTTATCGTTTCAATATATTTGAAGCTTTAAAACTTTATTATATTACTTACACATATGTTTTATTTTAAAAAATTCTTAAACATTTCTTTTATATCATTATTTGTTTTAACTAGTTGTGTTTCCTTACCTGGAATAAATAAATCACCAAGTAAGAAAAAACCAAGTAGGAAAATTATAGAAAGTGAATACTCAATTAAAGATGTTGGGATAAACATTGTCAAAATTAATTCATTATCTGAAATGGATATTGACTATTATAATAAAAACAAAATAGAAGAAGTAGATTTTAAAGTAAAAAAATTTTCAAATATATATGATTATAAATATGAATATATTTTAGGACCTGCCGATACAATTTCTATAAATCTTACAGACACTGATGATTTAGACAATAGCTATCTTATTGATCAAGAAGGTATGATTGATCTTCCTTTCATAGGAAAAGTAAAACTTGATGGCTTAACGTTAAATGAAGCACAAAATATTTTAATTGATGTGATAAAAGATTTTTATAAAAACCCAGATCTACAAATTAACATTGAGGAATTTAATAGTAGTAAAGTCTACATAGTTGGCGCAGTAAGAAACCAAAAAACAATCAATTTAGATCAAAAGCCCATTAAACTTATCGAAGCAGCTATAGAAGCAAATTTTAATCCGAGTGCTGCAGATAAACTTTATGGCACAAAAGGTTTTTTAAGAAGAGACAATGAAGTTTATAAAATTAATTTGAAAAATGCATTTAGCGGTATAGATGAAAAAGAAAATTTTTATCTTAAAAAAAACGATGTAATATTTATAGATAGAAACTCTGATGCAATACACGTATTTGGAGAAGTTAGCAAACCTGGAGTTTATTTTCCTAATTTAGGATATTCTTTAACTGAACTAATTTCAACTAGTGGTTTAAATCAATTAACTGCAAATGCAAAAAAAGTTTATGTTATCAGAGAAAAATTTAACTCATTTCTTGAAGTAGATATCTTTCAGCTGGATATTAGAAATCCAGTTAACTTAATTGCAGGAAGAAAATTTATGCTACAATCTAAAGATATTGTCTATGTTCCTCCAACTGAAATTGTTAAATGGAATAGAACAATAAGCTTATTGCTACCTCAAACCGATTTGTTCAAATCATATAATCCTATTATACAAGAAGGTATGAAAGCAGATAGCGCTAATATTACTGAGTAGTTTTTTTATTTAACAATAAAAAAAACAAAAATAGAATTTGTATAATAGGAATATGTAATGAAAAATCAAAAGATAATAAAATTATTGCATAAGAAAAAACTATTACATTTACTAAATTATAGCTTTTTTTATTTAAAAAAAATTTTATAAAACTCAAAGTAATTAAAGTAATACCAACTAAACCAAATTCTCCAAAAAATTCTGCTAAATCTGAATGAGCATGGTTGGCAAACTGTGATGACAAATTCATAAATTTCAATTGAAATAAACTTTCAAATGAACCAGATCCATATCCAAATAAAATGAAGTTTTTTAATTCTAAAAATGCAAATTTAATTATATCAAATCTACTAATGCTTACAATCTCTGATGGAATATACGAAAACTCTTCTCTTAAAAAAGAAAACCTATCAATTATCTCAGAGGTTCCAAAGTAAATACCAACAAAAATTAAATCAAATAAAATTATAAATAATATTATAATTTTAAAGGATTGATTTTTATTTTTTGAAAAAAATAATTCATTCAAAAAGTAAATTAAAATAGTTATTAATAATAAAAAATTACCTATTCTGGAAAAAGTAGTAATTATTCCAATTGTAATAAATAAAGCAAATAATCTAATATAAATTTTTATAAAAAATTGGTCTTTTTTTTGTTTTTTATTAAATTCAAAATTTTTAAGTAATTCTAAGCTTGATATTAAACAAAATAACAAAAAGATTGCTAGGACAGTTCTATTTATAAAGAAACCTGATGAAGCATTCTTATAATAAGAATTTTTAAAAATAAAAAAATCAGGATTTCCATTAAGATATAAAAGAACTGCTACAATTGAAGCAAAAAAACCAAATGTAGATAAAAAAAAATACAATCTATATTTATGTCTTTCTGTATAAAAAATCATATTTAAAATAAAAACCATTAATAGCAATGTAAAAAAATGAAAAATCTGAAAAAAAGAATTTGATGGAGAAAGGCTTATACTTGAATAAGAAGAGTCACTTATCATTAATATAAATTTATATTTTTCTGGTGAAAAAAATTTCAAAAAATTTATTGGCAAAGGTATTATCTGAAAAAATAAGTAGCTTAAAAAAATTATATAAAGAAAAATTGATTTTTTATTATTTACGTAAAAGTTTTTTAAATGGAGATTGTAATTTTTATCCTTTAAACAAAATAGAAAAAATAAACTTATTAAAATAAAATTTAATTGAATTAATAAATTTGAGTTTCCTCCATTAAAAACAATATAAATGGATAAAATTGAAAAAAATAAATACTGATATTTTTTATTTTTTGATAGTTGCATAATTAATTTGGTGAGACATTTGTCTCAAATACATCATCAAAATCTTCAGTTGTAATTGCCTCATTGTTCTCAATTTTTGTTTTGATTGTCTCTGTTACGGTATTAGTGTTTTGATTTTTTTCTATTATTTCAACTGCCTTTTCAGGATTTTTCTCAACTATTTTTACAATTACTTCTGAAACTTTCTTTTTAGTTGCTTCATTATTATTAGCACTATCTAATACTTTATTAGACAAAGTTCCTTTACTGTTTTCAACTAAGTTAGTTACAATCTCTAAATCTTCTTCGCTTTGCGCACTCTCAACTGCTTTCTCTACTAATTTTGTAATATTTTGTTCAACAATAGAAGATGTAACAGATAATATTTCAATTTTTTCTTCATAGTTTTCTTGCTTGGTTAAATTATTTACAACATTTAATGCTAATTTAGAGTCTGTGCCTGTAGTTGCCTCTTCTAAACTTTCTAAAACTTTTGCCGCAGTGTCATTGTCAGCTTTTGTTACTATTTCTGCAACAGTATTAGATAAATCATCTTCATCTGCTGATGTTCCTTCTTGTTGATTTTTTGCAGCTTCAATTGCTTGGGATATAACTGTTGTTTTAATCTCTTCATTTAAAGTTTCAATTTTATTAGGTTGGGTATCAACTATCGCTTTTAGAACTTTTGCAGATAAAGATTGTTTTTCAGCAGTTGCATTTTTACTAACTTCTTCTACTACTTTATTTGCTATTTCATCGCTTGCAACTGCAACAACTTTTGCGATTAATTCACTATCTTCATTGGTACTTTTGGCAGATTGAACGGCTTTTTCGGTAAGTCTATCAATACTTTCTTTATTTGTTTCTGCTAGTTGGTTTATTTTGTTAGCATCTTTTTCAGAAATACCCGACATAACTTTTAATGATAATGAAGATTCTGTTTCTGTGTTATTTACTTCTTCAATAACTTTAGAAGCAGTTGCAGCATCTGTTTTTACAACAATATCTGCCACAACATCTGAAAGATTATCTTCTTCAAATAACCCACCCTCTTCTTGGTTTTTAGCGGCCTCTAGTGTTTGTTTAATAATTGTTGTTTTAATCTCTTCATTTAAAGTTTCAATTTTATTAGGTTGGGTATCAACTATCGCTTTTAGAACTTTTGCAGATAAAGATTGTTTTTCAGAGGTAGCATTTTTACTAACTTCTTCTACTACTTTGTTTGCTATTTCATCGCTTGCAGCTGCAACTACTTTTGCAATTAACCCTGCATCTTCATTTGATGTGGATGCTTTTTGAACTGCTGCAACAGTAAGTTTATCCACTTGATCTTTGTTTGTTTGAGCCAATGTCTCTAATTTTTCTGGATTTTTTTCAGAAAAATCTGCCATTACTTTTAAGGATAACTTAGATTCTTGGTTTGTATTTTTTTCAGTAATATTATTAATGACTGAATTAATTGTAGCGGTATCTGCTTTTGCCATTACTTTACTTAAAACCTCTGCTGATTTATCTGTTTCTTTAGTAACAATTGTCTCGAATATTTTTTCTTTAATTAAACCAGCTCCTTCTGAAGTTGTGGTTGTTAAAAATGTATTATCTTTATCTGATAAATTTCCAACAACACCTTCAACCAATGTATCTTTGGTCTCTATAATTTTTTCAATTGTCTCTCCGATATTTTGTTCATCGGATTGGTCAATTACATCTGATAAAAATGTAGTGTTTTCATCACTACTATTTTCAACGATAAAATCTATTTTTTGTTTTTTTTCTTCTTTGATAATTTCTTTTGCAGCTTCAATATCTGTTTCATCTACAATACCATCATTGTTTGCATCTTGAAGTTTACCTTTTGCAAGCTTCTCTTGGAGTTGTTGTGTTAATT
>Ga0255759_10002312_pt1 | contig 17044 bp, 7 predicted proteins | sample 101ome_20_FD_179959 | JGI IMG/M metagenome (GOLD analysis project Ga0255759, IMG submission 179959) | Coastal salt marsh microbial communities from the Groves Creek Marsh, Skidaway Island, Georgia - 101404AT metaG (version 2) | ecosystem: Environmental > Aquatic > Marine > Intertidal zone > Salt...
CAGAATCATTTCGCAGTCTTTTGAAATCGTCTCGTAAGCTTTTGCAGGTTGAGGAATGTGGTCGACCTTTGGAATGGGATTTTTAACTCCGGGATATCTTCCATTTTGTGGTTCAGTCGTGATGATCTCGAGAGGAGGATGCGATAAAATCAGTTCATACAGCGGTTGTAGGAATGCAGACATATCATTTTGTGGTGATGTGCCCATCAACAGAGACCATCTTTGGGGTAATTTTCTAGCGATTTCTGGAATTGCTTTTACCATCCCGCTTGGATTGTGTGCTGCTTCAAGTAGGATTTGTGGTTTCGTGTTAATTATCTGCATTCTTGCAGGCCACGTCACGTCTCTTCTAATGAATGGTAGATTCAGCATTTCACAAAATTTCGTAGCGAGGTCGCCTGCTTCAGCCATAAAATCAGTTGAATCTGGTGTGTAGAATTTAGCCGCAATTGCCTCTTCTCGCATTGCATTTCTTACCGTTGCGATACCGGGGTCTCGAATTAACATCGGAACTCCCGGACGGGAGATTGCCGCTTTTTCTCTAGCGATCTTCTCGATTGTATCGCCTAAAATATCACTATGTTCAAGCGTTACAGATGTGACTAAACAGCCGATTACTTCAGCACTTCGGGTTGCATCCAAGCGACCTCCTAAGCCGGTTTCAAGAATCATATAGCGTACGTTTTCTTCACTACAAATTATTAGAGATACGAGGTATGTTATCTCGAAAAATGTGAGGTCCATTTTGAGGGATTTCACTTTCTCAAGCGCCCTGTCAAAAGAGGCCGTATCAATCGATTTCCCGTTAATCCTTACCCGTTCCTCAATTTTCACCAAATGTGGCGATGAAAACAAACCGACTTTGAAGCCAGCACGATGAAGACCCGACGAGAGGTGAGCGCAAACGCTACCCTTTCCATTCGAGCCAGCAACATGAATGCAGTACATCTTTTTATCAGGGCGATTTAATTTTTCAAGGGCTATTGTTACCCTTTCTAAACCGAGGCTCATTCCCTTGGATTTAGAAGAAAATAACCACGCCCGAATATCGCCCATTCTCTTGGCCCCGTAGGGGCCAAACCTTCCAATGATTAGAAAACCACCCCCGTCGTCGGGTAATCTATGGCAGAGTCTGTTCGAGAAGACCGCATTAAACGCGCTGAGCGCGAATTAGCGAAGGAGGACAGCCTGCTTTCAAACATGATTGAACAGGCACCCGGTATGATAGGAATGGCTGCCATGTTCGTGGTAACCATTCTCTTAGCACTGTGGTTACAACCGTGGTTCAATTCCGCAGGACTGCAGGCTTTCGGAGAATCCGGAGCAACTCAAGCAAGATGGGTTATGCTTGAATTGGTTGCAATCTTTGTGTTCACATTTGTAATTCTGTGGCTGGCAAAAAAGCACATGGAGAAATTCATCAAGTACGGATTACTATTCGTTCTATTTCTGGCACTTTGCTACACGACAGTTCCAGGAGCTCACATTCTTCTGGTTCCAGAAATCGAGATAGAGAACTTTGAGTTCACTGAAACCGACGCGTTCGGTTTTGAAACAAAAACAGTAACCTCCGATGGAAGCATCCTTGGTCAACGGTCTTTCTGGGCTGATGAGATGCAAAATGACACTTTCGATTTCTCGAAGCATTCCTCAACAAATTTGGAAACTATCTGGAGCGTCACCCTCTCTGCATTCCCTGGTGACCCTACATTCAACGTTATGGAAGGAACATACGCATACACAATAACGAACGGGGCTTGGGTTTGGTCAATTGACAAAGACTCAGGTGAGGTCTTACAAAGATATGCGTGCTTCGATGAGGAAGATTGGAATGGCACCTTGGAAGGTCTGGTTCCAGACCAACACATTATCTCTGCATGCACTGCTGCTGTAGAAATTATCGAACACGATGAGCCATCCAGCATCGATATTGAAGACCCCCCTGAAAAGGGAGCGCTATACATCATCAACACCGGTGGAGAACTCATACGCAAGAATACCTATTATGGAACGAATCAGACCGCATTTCAAGGAAAGTGGGCAATGCCTCAAATTGGTTTAGAAAGCGAATCTTTCCTATTGAAACAATATGATTCCGATAGCATATTCATTTCCGGACCGCAAGGGGCAGCTATGGTCGTCCTTGAAGTAAATCCAGATGGATATGAGGGAGAAGGAATAAGGCCACCTCAATGGGCAGACCCGGCAATTGAGGACTGGTCTTATCGAGTTGATGAAGATGAGAGTAGAGATTTTGATAACACCATTTCTGCAATCAACATTGTTCCATCTCCCTGGAATTTTGAAACCGACTTAGTTGTACTTGGATTTGAGGATGGTTCCATCGACACATATGTTGTCGATAATGATACAGATGGTGAATTTGAAACCGAGGACAGATTCTATACTGAAGGGGTTTTCAACGGACCCATTACTGCAATCGAGAGTTTTGACCTCTCAAACAACGGCGAGAATGAGTTGTGGATTGGAGATGCAGACGGAGTTCACGGATTATTCTATGATTCGCTGATTGAGTACGTAACTTTGGATGTCGAAATCCACCCTCAATCAATATTGTTCTCTAACGATTCCACAATCTACGGCGTGAAAGGTGTGCCAACTTCACAAGACCACAGGGGTCAACTGGTTAACAGTTCGATCACTGAATTAACCTATGGTGAATTCGACCCTGATACAATGTACAATTCGTATGGAATACAATGGTCTGGTACAGCATTCCTAATCGGTTTGGGTCTGTCCATTATTCTCATGGTAGCACTAATTTTCAAGCCAGAGTGGTATGTGGTCAACACTGTTGGTGTACTTGTTGGAGCAGGCGTAATAGTCATGCTCGGTGTGACATTTGTTCCAACTCTCATTGTCATATTCATGGTCCTAGCAGCGGTTTACGATGCATGGGCCGTTTACAAATCAAAGCACATGTTAGATCTAGCAGACACAATGATTGGTTTGAATTTACCAATATTGCTGGTTGCGCCACAAGAAAAAGGATACTCGATGATTGATGACGGTGGTAACGCACCAACCTCGATTAAACCATCAGAAGTTCCGGAAGGCGCTAAGGTTGTAAAAAAGAAATCAAAGGAAGCCATGTTTATGGGACTTGGTGACGTAATATTCCCCGGAATGCTGGTTGTTTCATGCGTGAATTCTATTGAAGTCGATGGACTACTTGTCGGGATTAGCGCTCTGATTGGTGGGTTGGTCGGATATCTTGTTTTGATGACCTATGTCGCGTCTGGAAGGCCACAAGCGGGGCTTCCACTGCTTAATGGTGGTGCGATTCTAGGATACATTATCGGTGGATTGATTTTCGTCGGTAGTGCCGCATTCTCGTTTGGAATATCGTTTTGAGGTGTTAGTTTGCTAAGTATGGACATTTTCCGAAACAACCCCGAACTAATTCGTGCAGACCACGATAAGAGAGGGATTCCACATGACAAAATCGATGCAGTTATTCAATTAGATAACGATTGGAGAGACTCTCTAAAAGGGATGGAAGACGCTCGAAGAGAACGAAATTTAGCAGCAAAAGGGATTGCTACGGCCAAGAAATCCGGCAATCAAAAAGAAATCGATAGAATAATGGCGGAAGTCAAAGACTTGGGTGATAGAATACAAGACCTTGACCAATCAGCTAATTCATTACTTGAACAGCGTGATAATATTCGGATGCGAATACCAAATCTTCTCCACGAAGCCGTTCCAGTAGGTGAGGATGAAGGTGGAAACACCCAACTTTCTCTTCACGGCACTAAACCAGAATTTGGATTTGAGCCAAGAACTCACAATGAACTAATCGAGATAAATAAGTGGGTCGAGTTGGAGCGTGCTGCAAAAATTGCTGGAAGCAGATTCTATTTCCTAAAAGGAGACCTTGCGAGGCTTGAAATGGCCTTGCAGTCATACACTGTCGACTTTCTCATTGAGAGAGGATTCACCTTTGTTCAGCCACCCGTTATGATGAACAGGACAGCATACGAAGGCGTTACAGACCTCTCGGATTTTGAGACCGTAATGTACGGAATCACTCCAGACCCCCTCTACATGATCGCAACTAGCGAGCATCCTCTAACTTCGATGTATATGGATGAAGTCATCGAGCCAAGCTTACTCCCAATCAAAATGGTTGGAGTAAGCCCTTGTTTCAGAAGAGAGGTCGGCGCTCACGGTCTGTCAGATAGGGGTATTTGGCGAGTTCACCAGTTTACTAAGATTGAACAAATCGTTATCAGCCATCCAGGCGAATCATGGGACCACCACGAAGATTTGCTCAAGAACTGTATTGACTTGTGGGATTCACTTGGACTTCATTATGAAGTTGTGAATATATGTACTGGAGATATGGGAACCGTCGCAGCGAGGAAATATGATTTGGAAGCGTGGCTTCCTGGAGCCAATGCATTCAAGGAAATCGTTTCTTGTTCCAACTGTACCGACTATCAGGCAAACAGACTAAAAATGCGTTTCAGGACTACAGAAGGTAACGCTGCGGTCCACACTCTAAACTCAACTGCGGTTGCTACAAGCAGAGCACTTGTCGCAATCATGGAACAAAACCAAATTGAGGATGGCAGGGTAAGAGTGCCAGAAAGCCTCGTTCCATTAATGGGTGGAAAAAAGTACTTAGAGCCTTGTGAGTGGTGATTTTATGCGTTCAATCTTTATCGTTTTAGTTTTTTTCTTAGCATCTTTTAGCGGTTGTTTTGGAGAAGATACTCCTACGAAACTAACGCCATCCCTGTCTGTCGAAGAAATATCATTTGCAACAAGAGGGCAATACATGTCCATAGAGGTCGATTCGAATACAGACTGGTCCGCAAACCGCTCCGCTGGTTTGTTTTTCATGGACTCATTCGGTGTGCTCCGAGATGCTGAACAGATGACATTCCCTTCATCTCAGAAAACTCTCGACTTCCTAGTTATGGATTCAGAAAGAGATGATGTCCAAATAACAATCACTGCGGGAGAAGAAGTTTTGAGTTTCAATCTAACTTTGGAAGACAGCACAGAATTGATGGTGGTCGATGGACGAAGAGCATACGATACAATCGACATGCTGACTACCAGTCACAACAGTAGATGGTGTGCATCTGCTTCCATACATGAAGGTGGGTCAAACTATGAGAACGCTGCAGAAGCAATGGCTGAGGACATGTGGGAAATGGGATTCGACTTCGTTGAGGTAACTAGATACCCAGATGACCCAGACCAACTTAACGTTGTAGGTTACAATTGGGGCAGAGTCAATCCTGACGAATATATCGTAATCGGAGGTCATTTTGACATCGCATACGCTTTCACTCCTCCAAGTGGTGGTACAAACGAAGGAGCGAACGATGACACATCCGGTTCAACGGTCTCACTTGAAATGGCTCAAGCATTAGCAAAAATGGAGTTTGACCATACAGTCGTTGCAGCACTTTGGGCTTGTGAAGAAGAAGGACTTCTCGGCTCGAGAGCGTACGTAGCGAACCTTCCGGAGAATGTTTCAGTAAAGGCTTACATGAACTTCGACATGGTTTCATTGAACTATCCAATAACTCCACTTAGCGAACCAATAGTTGGGCCCGGTGGAGAATTATTTGAGCCAACAAAGTATGATTGGTCGATTAGTATTGCTGGAGCAAGTCAGGAGAATATGGAGAGGATGATCGATTGGGTAGGTACAACAATCGATGAAGACCTTGCATACCAGCCAACCGAGGGAAACCCAATTTATTGGCAGATAGCTGAATCGTGTGCGTCTGACCATTGTTCATTCTTCTCTGCTGGTTATCCAACTTTCAACTTCTTCAGCCCTGGTGGAGATATCTCATTTTGGCAAGAATGGCACTCCCCATCAGACACACTTGAATTCATGACGGCAAAAGCTGGTGGTCAGGATGAAATGGCGAGTGGATTCAACAGTCTTGTTTGGTCGTCATTGGACCTATTCATTCGGGTCGATAACGCAGAAAATTTCCATGGGACATGGAAAGAATCTTCCGAGTAATATCCAATTGCAAAATTAAATTTACAATTGGAATATTTTTGAGAATTATGCTACGTAAACGCTAGAGTTATCGTTCTTTACATCTTTGAGTGTCATTGTCGGAATGTACGCCATTCCTCTTCTGCTAAGGATGTTCTTAACCCAAATTCTAGGTCTGCAACTGTGATGTTTTCTTGACAAAAACAGGAAATTTTTCGCTATCCATCTCCATTGCCAATCTGTTCATCTCTTCCCGATACTCTTCATCGAACCCCTCATTCATCTTTCCACCTCTGTTGGTGCAAAATATATGCAAAATCATCTATTTTATCCGCACACGGTATATTTGAAACTGGTCTGATATTGACCAATTGATTTTGAACTATCAAAAAAATCAACTTTGCGACACTATCATGAATGGGTGGCCTTTCATGACAGGTAAGGAGAGGGAGGATTATGACCATTATCGCGGATGTGTTAACTTGGCTTGATGACCTAGATTTGTGGGCCCAATGGGTGGTAGGTCTAATACTCACGTTGGTAGCCCTTGGAATTTTTCAAATAATTTTCAAAAAGATAATATTAGATTTCGTCAAGAAAACATCTTTTGATTGGGATGACAAACTGTACAAACCGGTTTCAAAAAGAGGATACATATTCCTTTCAATAGTTGGTATTCAAACAACAATGAAGTGGGTTCATGGCGATGGTCATTCTCTTGTTTTATCTTTTGAGCCGTTTTTCCAAGCAAGCTATATTTTGCTTAGCACATCACTTGTAAGTGTATCATTGAAAGTAATGGTACCAGTTGTCATGGATAAATTCTCCGAATCTTCGAGTGTTACTGTTTCGGGAAGTAATTCATTAGTAATTTTCTTACTCAGGGCTGTTGCGTGGTTCGGGGGATTATATCTCGCATTTTCTGAATTGGGGATCGAACTGTTTGGAGTATTGGCATCGTTAGCGGTATTTTCCCTAATTATAGGTTTGGCAATGCAACAAACCCTTGGAAATATCGTCAATTCATTTATGCTGGCTTTGGACCAACCTTTCGAAGTAGGTGACAGAATTGAAGTTGAAGGTAACCTTGGTTCGGTAGTATCAGTGGGTATATTGTCAACAAAAATTCTAACACATGAAGAAAATTTGGTTGTTATCCCAAACAATAGTTTGGTCAATTCAACAGTAATCAACCACGCAAGAGGTGGCGGTGATGGAAAGGGTAGAAGAATTTCGTTAGTTCAAGATATCGGAGTTGGATATTCAGAGGACATCGACCACGTGAAGTATACTATTCTCAAATTGATGAGAGAATGCCCCTATGTTATAGCTAAACCAGAACCTCGTGTTCTACTAACAGAACTTGGAGACTTTTCCAAAGTATTCCGTATGTTTGGATGGGTTGAAGATTATTCCGACGAATATGTGGCTAGAGATTGGTTACTAAAGAATTTAGATGAAAGATTTGGTATTGAAGGTATTGAAATCCCATATCCAAAGTCTGTAGAAATTAAGGGTGCTGAAAGCCCATCGGTTGATTCGAGCAATAAAAAAGCAAGCGTTAGAAAAGCAAAATTGCACATGGTAAGAGAGGACAAACAATTAGAAAAAGAACGCTCCAAGGCTAAGGATGAAATCGAAAAAATAAATGAAAAACTCAAAGACCCCGACCTAAATCCGAAAGTGAAATTTGGGCTTGAGGAAGATCTGAGGGAGTTACAAAACATACTCGGTATGTTTGAAGCCGGAGAAGATTGATTTTGGATGGTGATGGTATGATTTCAAACCATTCATCTTTGAATTTTGTTAATCTTGATTTAAGATACATGCAAATTGAAATATCTTCGGAAATTGGTAAAAATCTACCAGGTTACAAGATACTGAATCAATTCAGATTTTGTGAGTTTCTATCAATAATCTGTACAAACGAAAATGGGATAAAATGTTACCTTAGGGTTGAATTTGATGATAGAGAAAATCTACATTCGCCAAATCCAATATTAGAAATTGAAGAAATAGTGAGTGAGACAAAAACCGCCGCTTTAGTCAAAGTAAATTTTACCGGGCCGATTCCCAAGATATTTGTTAAAATTCCAAATGTGTGGTGGGTATCTCCAACAAGTCTCGATAAAGACAAATTCACGCTAACGGTCAGAGGAACGAGGTCAGCTTTGATTTCGCTACGACAAGAATTGAGGCAATTGGTTGGTAATGGATTTGGCGTCAAAATAGGAAGCGAATTTCTAGGCGGTCCTGAAGTCGAAGAAATATTGTCAGAAAAACAAAGATTAGTTTTGACTACTGCAATAAAAATGGGATATTACGGAAGACCTAGACAATGCACTCAAAGAGAAATAGCCAAAGTTTTAGATGTAAAACAAGCCACAATTTCTGAGCATCTTCAATCAGCAGAATCTAAAATAATCAACGCATTCCATACTTAGCCTTTCATGATAGGTGCGAAGTGTTTTGGACTCCGTGTTTTTACAAGCGATATGGCACGAGTAAACCAATCCGGATACTATAGAGCAGTTTTCCTATCTATTATCATGGTCCTGATGACCCAAGTGGGGTATGTTGACCTCATGAACACCTGGTCGGCCGACGAAGAATCGCTTGACGAAACCACCGACGTTCTCGAAACGGGCGGCGCTTCGCAAAGCAACTTTACCGCCAGCGTCGAAGGTGCAGATATTATCGTTGATACGCCGATGACCAACATCACGTTCCAGTACAACGCAAGTGCGGCAAGCGGTTCGGGTAGTGGCTCAGGCAGCGGCTCAGGCGGTGGCTCAGGCACCACAACCAACGGCAACGGAACAACATGGAACGTGGCTGATATCATCAGCGGACAGATCGGCAGCAACCCCGGACAATACATGGAGATACTCGTCGGTGATACGCTCTACTTCGATGCGGAGGATGGAAGCAGCGGCATAGAACTGTGGGCTCATGATACCTCAAACGCCTCAACGTGGCAGGTGGCTGATATCCGCAGCGGATCAAGCAGCAGTGCCCCCGGATATTACATGGAGATACTCGTCGGTGATACAATCTACTTCGATGCGGATGATGGAAGCAGCGGAAGAGAACTGTGGGCTCATGATACCTCAAACGCCTCAACGTGGCAGGTGGCTGATATCCGCAGCGGAACTGGCAACAGTGCCCCCGGAGGTAGCATGGAGATACTCGTCGGTGATACAATCTACTTCGATGCGGATGATGGAAGCAACGGAAGAGAACTGTGGGCTCATGATACTTCAAACGCCTCAACTTGGCGGGAGTCTGATATCAACAACCCCGGACAATACATGGAGATACTCGTCGGTGATACGCTCTACTTCAGTGCGAATGATGGTAGCAGCGGCGACGAACTGTGGGCTCACCGATTCTCAAACGCCTCAACGTGGCAGGTGGCTGATATTTACAGCGGACCAGCCGGCAGCAGCCCCGGATGGCCGATGGCGATGCTCGTCGGTGATACGCTCTACTTCAGTGCGAATGATGGTAGCAGCGGCGGAGAACTGTGGGCTCATGATACCTCAAACGCCTCAACGTGGCGGGTGGCTGATATCAACAACGGAGGAGGCAGCAGTGGAGCCGGACAATACATGGCGATACTCGTCGGTGATACGCTCTACTTCAGTGCGAATGATGGTAGCAGCGGCGGAGAACTGTGGGCGCACCAGCCAAACGAAATCACTCCACTGAGCAGCGGCTCAGGCGGCATGACCAACGTCACCGGTGCAACCTGCACCGTTTCACCTGCCCTTCCAACCGGCCTGTCCATCGACAGCAGCACGTGCACCATCAGCGGTACACCAACGGTTGCGACAAGCAACACGACCTACACGGTCACGGCCGTCATCAGCGGTGTGACCTACCAGGGCAGCGTCTGGCTTTCAACTGGTTTTGGCACACTTTATCCAAGCGTCGAAGGTGCGGAATTAAACGTTGGAACAATGATGACTGACATCACTTTCCAATACGATGGAACCCTCTCCAGTAGTTCAGGTAATAGCTCAGGTAGCGGCGGCTCAGGCGGTAGTGGCTCTGGTAGCGGCAGCGGATCAGGCAGCGGTGGCTCAGGCGGTAGTGGCTCTGGTAGCGGCGGCTCAAGCGGCTCCAACATTTTCTATGGAAACAACTCAACTTGGTCTTCAAGTACAACAGAAATGTATTCTTCAAGTGCATCCCAATCTATTGTGATTGGAGACACTCTTTACTACACAGGTATAGATTCTACATATGGAATGGAATTACATGCATTTAATTTTGCTAATATGACTTCTTGGTTGGTAGACGACATCAACACAGGAAGTGGTGATGCATATGTACACCTGTTGGGCACTATTGGCGACACTCTGTTCTTCAGAGCAACTGATGGAAACACGGGAGTGGAGTTATGGGCTCATAATCTTTCAAACCATACCTCATGGAACATAGCCGACCTAGAGGGCTCAGGAGACGCCTACCCCTCATTGATTGGCATCATCGGAGATACAATCTACTTTTACTCTAAGTGGCGGGATCCTGGCGTTGGATTTGGTGCTGCGATTTACGCATATAGCACCACAAACCAATCATATTGGGAAGTTGCAGACCCAACAACGAATTCTGGTCAAAATGAAGGGGTCCAAAAATCAACCATTGTTGGAGACGACATTTATTTTGGTTTTCGAAATTATCAAAACAATGTTGGTTCCAGGTCAGACCTTTACGTCTTGAACACCACAACAGAATCGTTGACAAAAATAACAAATCATGCATGGGTTACTGACCAAAACCTTGGTAAATTCGTGTTTGAAACCCTTGGTGACATCCTATTCTACGACTACGATGATGGAAACGGGTTGAGGATGTGGGCATACAATATTTCAAATTCTACAACATGGAAAACAGGAAGTGCATATCCAAAACATACAACTTCTACTAGCACTCTTAGTTCTCACGTTTCGATTAACGACGTGTTTTACTTTGGTTCAACCGATGGATTGTATGGATATAATACAACCAATGAAACTCAATGGAGAGCGGCTCATTCCACTTCCAATACGGCGAGCTCCTATTGGGCCAAAGATTTGATTGTAGTTGGGGATACGATATACTTCACCTCTAATGCAGATGATGTGTACGGTAATTTCCTGACAGTTCAACTACTTGCATACGACACATCAAATGATTCAACTTGGTTAGTAACAGAAATCGGCTCAAGTGGTTGGACTGACGGAGTTGAAGATACCTTAGTCGTTATGGGCGACACGCTATATTTCACAGCAAAAGATGCTGAAAATGAAAACGAACTCTGGGCACATGATACGTCTACATGTGTCACATGGAATGGGATAACCCCTGCATCACAAATGTCAACCTTGAGTAAGGCATCTTTGTGGCACTACTTTGATGGAACAACCCTCTACTACCACTGGGATAATGGAACCAACGATTCAATTTTTGCTCACCAACCAGCAGAAATAGACAATAGCACAACTACCGGTTGCTTCAGAGAAGGTGTTCTACACGGTGTTACCCCTGACGAGGAGTTACCACTGGCTATTGTTGAACTTGCAACCGGATCCGCATACTCCTGCGCAATTTTAGCAAATGGTTCTCTAGCATGTTGGGGAGATAATGACTACGGTCAACTTGGAAATGGAAACAATACAGACATGAATTTGCCTACGTTTGTCAACCTCCCTGCGGGCCGAACTGCGACAGACATATCCGCAGGATATTACCACGCATGTGCAATCTTGGATAACGCCTCTGTAATGTGCTGGGGAGGCGGTGGTTCCGGACAGTTAGGGAATAACAATAGTACAACTACAAACAGTCCAGTTTATGTTGAGCCAATGCCAAACGGAGCAACTGCAATTAGTCTGGCTTTAGGGAAATCAAATTCATGTGCTTTACTCGACGATGGTAAAGTTGCTTGCTGGGGACGTAATTCCGAAGGAAGTTTGGGTACAGATACTAGTAGTGTTTACAATCAACTCTACCCTGAATTAACATACAACATGCCTGCTAATTTACCAGCGGTTTCGATTACAGCGGGTGAAGATCACTATTGCGCACTACTCAACAACGGAGACGTTGCATGTTGGGGAGAAGGGACATACAAGCAGACAGGAATACTAGGTACTCAGAATCATGTTACTTCTGATGACCGTATCCGCCCAACATTAGCAGACGGATTCAACTACGACGACAGAAAAGTCAGAATGATATCAGCTGCCAAAACTAGCACTTGTGCCCTTTTGTCAAATTATTCAGTAGTGTGCACGCCGATTTCTTCCACTACTGGAATAATCAGTTATTACACTATGAATTTAATGCCTATGCCTGGTGGCCAAAAGGCACTGAGTGTTACAGGCGTAGGCAAGGGACACTGTGCGATACTTGAGAACTTATCACTTGCCTGTTGGGGGGAGTACGTTCTAAACGAACATATCGGGGTAAATGGTTCTTCATCCCCCATCCTGCCTGCTTACAGTAATTTGAGTGCCCTTGGAGACATTGGAGCAATCGGGAAAAGTTTCGAATCTTACCATACCTGTGTGATCACAACATCAGGAGAATTAGGCTGTGTTGGAAGAAACAATGACGGCCAACTTGGACAAGGTAGCACTGGAGGAAACCTTGGACCAGGATATGTTGGCGGTAACTGGTCATTCGGACCAATCTTCGGTGGTGGTTCAGGAGGCTCAGGACCTGCAAGAATGCTAGTCACTAATGCAACCTGTTCTATCTCTCCAGCATTGCCAACAGGACTTACGCTAAATCAAGGAACTTGTGCAATTTCAGGCACACCATTCCTTGGCTTGGAGAATACAACATTCACCGTTACCGCAGTGATTGAGAATGTGACCTATGCAGGAGATTTCTGGCTAAACATCAGTGGACCACTCGACCCACCAATGCCATTGATCGCAGTTAACAATACGGCAATTATCGATTATGAACCATACTTCGATGTTGATGGAGCCACCTACGAGATCTCACCTGATTTACCCGGCGATTTGGTACTAAACCCAACTACGGGAGTGATTTCTGGAACACCAAGAGAGGCACTGGCTAACACCACGTTCACCATCTGGGCTAACTCTTCATCAGAGAATCGAACATGGAATCTCACCCTTGAAATCCTCGAAGATACGGATGGTGATGGTTTCCCTGACCAACTTCCTGATGATTATGACCCTGGGGTTTCAGCCCCGCCTCAATTGACTGAAGATTTAGATGATGATGACGATGGAGTCACAGACATTCAAGAAGAGTTGGACGGCACAAACCCGTTTAATCCAGACACTGATGGTGATGGAATGTGCGATGGTCCGATTTCAGTCGACCCTAGCTGTGTCGCAGGACCGGATGCCTTCCCTACCGACCCAGCAGGAGATACAGACACAGACGGTGATGGAAAGCCTGACGTTCTATACCCGCCATCTAACAGCGACCCTGCACTTGAGGAAGATCTTGACGACGACGGTGACGGTGTGGAGGACGTATTCGAAACCAACACAGGAATCTACAACGGAGAGACCGATACTGGAACTAACCCACTGCTCCCAGATACTGACTTCGACGGGCTTTGTGACGGACCTGTAGATGTTTATGACAAAGAAGGCGTGTTAATTTGTATAGCAAGTAATGACACTGAGTTAGGTGTAATAGCAGATAATACACTCTATGGAGTGAATGGAACTCAAATTACTATTATCCGTCCAAGAGTTGTACCTGATGGCGCAGTTTGGACTATCTCTCCAGCGCTTCCAGCAGATTTGACATTAGATACTAATAGCGGAATTATCTCTGGAATACCTAACATTGTAACTGGAAACATTTCCTACACCTTGACAGGAACTGGAACAAGCGAAACCTATACTAAATCCTTCAACCTTCAAATTATGGAAGATAGTGACCGTGACGGATATCCAAATCAGTTGCCAACAGATTACGATAATTCGACTGAAACACCATATGAGGAAGACCTCGATGATGATAACGACGGACTTGTAGATACTGCGGAAACAGGCACGGGTGTGTACAATGGAACATCTAATTACGGAACTAACCCATTGAACCCAGATACTGACGGTGACAAAATATGTGATGGTCCAAATTCTGTTCCAATGGTTTGTCTTGCAGGTCCAGATGCTAATCCGTTTGGCACCATGAGTAATAGTAACATTGTATTGGTTGAATACCAGCCAATCGCTGTGCCAATTCCTCCACAAAACAACGTGCCTGGGGCAACTTGGGAGATTTCACCAGCCTTGCCCGAGGGATTAGGTTTCAACAGTTCTTCAGGATTTATTTCTGGCACACCTACTCAAATTAGTAATGACACCACATACACAATTTGGGCAAATATGTCGGAACAATTGTGGATAGATTCCACTGAAATCAATCGAAAACTTGGAAGAAATGCTAACGATATTTACTCGGTGACAATGACAGTTTCACTTACAGTTCTTGCCGATACAGACGGTGACGGTCTGCCAGATGAATTGCCTGAGGATTATGATGAAGAAATCGGTCCACTTGTCGAAGACCAAGATGATGATAACGATGGATTATCTGATAGCGATGAAGCAATAGAAGGCACAAATCCTCTGAATCCTGACACGGATGGTGACGGGTTCTGTGACGGACCGGCAAATGTTACGGATTCTGGTGGAAATGTAATATGTATAGGCCCAGACCCTGAGCCTCTAGATGCAAATGCGCCATTAGACACAGATGGCGACATGTTCCCAGATGAAGACCCAGACGGCCCGGGAGGACTTGAAGCGGACCTAGACGATGATAACGATGGATTCCAGGACGCTTACGAGGTCTCTTGTGAAAGTGACCCTAAGGATATCACCAACACGCCTAACGACTTTGATTTGGATACGATTTGCGATAAAATCGACCTCGATATTGATGGTGATGGAATAAACAACGATAACGAAACAAACACAACAATTTACATCTCTGTTTCGGATACGGGTTCAGACCCTTGGAATCCTGACACAGATGGTGATGGTTACTGTGATGGGCCAGTTTCGCCTCCAATTTCAAACTGTACAGTAGGACCAGACCTTTTCCCATCCAATGATACGGAATGGTTTGATACAGACGGTGATAGGATTGGAAATAATGCTGACACGGACGACGATAATGACGGTGCCTCTGATGAAGCGGAATTAGAATGTGATACGGACCCATTAGATGCAGGTGATGTTCCAAAAACTAACAAAGATGGAAAATGTATCAATGATAATAATTCATCTGAGAGTGGATGGAGCTGGATGATTTGTTTCCCAATTATTTTGGTATTATTGTTATTATTACTGATTCCATTATTCATACAAAAGGATAGGATGTTGCTATTCATGGCGAAGGGCCCAGAGCCAGAGAATACAACTTCTGAGCCAGAATTCATTTCTGGTTCAGGTACCAGTGAAGATCCGTTCGTGTTGAGTCCGATAGAAGGAGTAGAACCTGGTGGCTCAGTGTCAAGCCTTGAGGTTATCACAATTACATCAATGAGTGACATAGATGTTCATTTGACAGACCTAAACGGAGCAGTCAATGGAGGTCGATTCGGCATGTTTGAAACATCATTTGATGAGATTACAACTAAGGTAGTCAAAGTTGGTGAAGATGGTGAAATTACAATCAACTTAGAATTTGATGATTCAGAAGACCCAACATATGCCGGAGGAGGCTATGAGGGGTTACTCAAACTTGGTACAGAATCGGTGTATTTCTCTTGGAAGATTTCTATCAAACCAGATAAGAATAAGATGAAAGAAATCAAGGCCGCTGAGAAAGCCGCAAAGAAGGCTGAAGAAAAAGCCAAAGAGAAAGCAGCAAAGGAGGCCGAAAAGAAAGCCGCCGCAGAGGCTGCTGAACTACTTGCAAAAGAAGAAGCCGAAAAGAAAGCCGCTGCAGAGGCTGCTGAACTACTTGCAAAAGAAGAAGCCGAAAAGAAAGCATCAAAGGAGGCTGAAAAGAAAGCCGCTGCAGAGGCTGCTGCATTACTTGCTGAGGAAGAGGAAGAGGTTGCTGCTAAGGCTGCTACATCCAAGGTTATTAGCAAAGAAGAGAAGAAGAAAGAAGAATTGAAGCGCGTTAAAGAGCGCTCAAATAGTATCGACTTCAAGATTCTAGGAACAGCAAAAGCATCTGACAAAGATGACTTGCAAGCAATCAATGGAATTGGTCCTTTTATCGAAGAGAAATTGAACGCACTAGGAATTTACACCTATTTGCAGGTCTCAAAGATGACCAGTAAACTCGAGGATACAGTCAACGAAGCAATCGAGTTCTTCCCTGGAAGAGTTAAGCGTGACCAGTGGGTTGCTCAAGCCAAGATTCTTCTTGGCGAAGATGTAAAGATCGACGAAAAAGCACTGAAGAAAGCTGAAGAATTAGACCGAGTTGCAAAGAAGGCAGAAAAGATTGACTTCGCTACAATTGGAGTTGCATCTGCATCCGACAAAGATAACTTACAGGAAATGAAGGGAATCGGTCCATTCATCGAGGAGAAGTTGAATGCACTTGGGATCTTCAAGTTCGAGCAAATAGCAAAGATGACATCTGATATCGAAGAAGAGGTCAACATTGCTATCGAATTCTTCCCTGGAAGAGTCAAGCGCGATGAGTGGGTCAATCAGGCTAAAAAGTTGGCTAAAAAGTGAACAGAGAGATAATATAAATCATAATCCACCCGTTTTAAAGTGGAGGGGTTTTAGTTGGAAGTCTCAGTGGTCACCCCTCACATAAAATTTGACGGCCAAAAGGTGTTAAGAAATCAGCAAAGGAAAGCATTTGTCCTTTCGATTTTGATGTTTACATTGGCTCAAACGGCATTTATTGGAACTATTGCTAATTGGCCTAATTCCGAATTAAAAGATGAAACTGCGTCTCAGGCCGGAGGCGTGAGTGAAGTCAGCTCGGGTGGTGATGTTCGTTTGCTTCTCGACCCTACCAATACCACCTCCTACGGAGGTAGCGGAACGAACTTCGCTGACCTGTCCGGCTACAACAACAACGGAA